>Ga0213836_100138_pt1 | contig 71325 bp, 72 predicted proteins | sample SWPATP03_FD_160578 | JGI IMG/M metagenome (GOLD analysis project Ga0213836, IMG submission 160578) | Coastal seawater microbial communities from Marineland, Florida, United States - SWPA TP0 #3 | ecosystem: Environmental > Aquatic > Marine > Coastal | place: USA: Florida | collected 2016-08-05
GCTATCGTCCCCAGTTCTACTTCCGCACGACGGACGTGACGGGCACGATCGAACTGCCGAAGGACAAGGAAATGGTTCTGCCGGGCGACAACGTGTCGATCACGGTCAAGCTGTTGGCCCCGATCGCCATGGAAGACGGTCTGCGCTTCGCCATCCGTGAAGGCGGTCGTACCGTCGGCGCCGGCGTCGTGGCTACCATCATCGCCTAAGTAAAAAGGGAATAACGCAGACGTTCGTCAAGACGTCTGCTGCATTTCTTTTGAAAAAGTAGTATCATGGATGGTTCCGCGAGGGCCATCCAATTTTTGTCAACAGATGCCTGGATGTTGCGGGTCTGTTTTAGAACGATTGAAGTTCATTGAAGTTTTAGGGGCATAGCTCAATTGGCAGAGCGTCGGTCTCCAAAACCGAAGGTTGTAGGTTCGATTCCTACTGCCCCTGCCACCCGCCGGAGAACATCGCGAGCTACGCATTCACGGCGGGCACGTGTCGCAATATGTCGAATACCAGTGTTGAAACCGTAACCAGTACCGCCGATAAGCTCAAGCTTGCATTGGCTGTACTCGTCATTATCGCGGGTATCGTCGCTTTCTCGATGCTTTCGACGCAGCCCATGGCGGCTCGCGTGGGCGTCTTCATCGGCAGCCTGATCGTTGCGGCGCTGCTGGCATGGATCAGTGAGCCGGGCCGTCGTACGCTGAGCTTCGGTCAAGAATCGTATAACGAAGTCAAACGCGTGTCGTGGCCGACGCGCAAAGAAACGACCCAGATGACGGGGATCGTTTTCGCATTCGTCGCCGTCATGGGATTGTTCATGTGGGTGCTCGACAAGGGCATCGAATGGGTGATCTACGGCGTATTGCTGGGTTGGAAATAAGGACGGCTGATGAGTAAACGTTGGTATGTCGTCCATGTGTATTCCGGCATGGAAAAAAGTGTGCATAAGGCCCTGGTCGAGCGTATCGATCGCGCCGGACTGCAAACCTCGTTCGGTCAGATTCTGGTTCCGTCCGAGGAAGTCGTCGAAGTGAAGGGTGGTCAGAAGTCGATTACCGAACGTCGGATTTTCCCGGGCTATGTCCTGGTCGAGATGGATCTGACGGACGAGACCTGGCACCTGGTCAAGAATACGAATCGGGTGACCGGCTTCCTGGGCACGAGCAACAACCGTCCCACGCCGATCTCCGCGAAGGAAGTCGAGAAGATCCTCAACCAGATGGAAGAGGGTGTCGAGAAACCCCGTCCCAAGATTCTCTTCGAAGTTGGCGAGATGGTTCGGGTCAAGGAAGGTCCGTTTGCCGATTTCAATGGCAACGTCGAAGAAGTGAATTACGAAAAGAGCAAGGTGCGCGTCTCGGTGACCATTTTCGGTCGCGCCACGCCTGTCGAACTCGATTTCAGCCAGGTCGAAAAGACCTGATTTCAACCCCGGGGAGCTGCCGCTTGCGAGCGTCGGCGTTTGTACCCGTTAGGAGCTAAGCATGGCGAAGAAAATCGTCGGCTTTATCAAGCTGCAAGTACCGGCTGGTAAGGCTAACCCCTCCCCCCCGATTGGCCCCGCACTGGGTCAGCGCGGTCTGAACATCATGGAATTCTGCAAGGCGTTCAATGCCAAGACGCAGGGCATGGAGCCCGGTCTGCCGATTCCCGTGGTGATCACGGCTTTCGCCGACAAGAGCTTCACCTTCATCATGAAGACGCCGCCGGCGACTATCCTGATCAAGAAAGCTGCCGGTATTACCAAGGGTTCGGCCACGCCGCACACCGCCAAGGTCGGCACGCTGACGCGCGCCCAGGCTGAAGAAATCGCCAAGACCAAGGAACCGGATCTGACGGCCTCCGATCTGGAAGCCGCCGTTCGCACGATCGCCGGTAGCGCCCGCAGCATGGGCATCACGGTTGAGGGGATCTAATCATGGCTAAATTGACCAAGCGTTCCGCCGCTCTGCGCGAAAAAATCGACCGCACCAAGCTGTACCCGGTGACCGATGCCTTGACCCTGATCAAGGAAACGGCCACGGCCAAGTTTGACGAGTCGATCGACGTTGCCGTGCAACTCGGTATCGATCCCAAGAAATCGGACCAACTGGTTCGCGGTTCGGTGGTTTTGCCCGCCGGTACCGGCAAGACCGTCCGCGTGGCCGTGTTCGCCCAGGGCGACAAGGCTGAGGCAGCTCGCGCTGCCGGCGCCGACATCGTCGGTCTGGAAGATCTGGCTGAGCAAATCAAGGCCGGCAAGATGGATTTCGACATCGTCATCGCTTCGCCCGATACGATGCGTGTCGTCGGTGCCCTCGGCCAAGTGCTGGGCCCCCGTGGCCTGATGCCGAACCCGAAGGTCGGCACCGTGACGCCCGACGTCGCACAAGCGGTGAAGAACGCCAAGGCCGGTCAGGTTCAGTACCGTACCGACAAGGCAGGCATCATCCACGCAACGATCGGCCGTGCGTCGTTCGGCGTGGAACAGCTGCAATCGAACTTGACGGCTCTGGTCGACGCGCTGCAAAAAGCGCGTCCCGCCGCAGCCAAGGGCGTTTACCTGCGCAAGCTCGCCGTTTCGTCCACGATGGGCGGTGGTGCGCGCGTTGAAATCGCATCGTTGACCGCCTGAGCCTGACCGCTCAGCCGTTGACGGCATAACGTACTTTGGGCCGTACCCATGTTTTTATGGGTGCTGCTGTCAAAGACCGCTGGAGCAGCACCGTTTTAGTCGTTGGAACATCCGCAGGACTTCATGTCAGGCGGCCAACGCGGACGGGGCCACTTAATACCGGAAGTTGACGCTTCCGAATCCAGCGTAGACGGCGCCCAGGAAGAATTCTTTACCCTAAGAACTCGACCAGGTCGCCGCATTCGGTTGATGCAAAAGGGGATTTCCCCCGAGCATCTTTTGATGGAGTGTTCAAACCGTGAGTCTCAATCGTCAAGAGAAAGCGGTGGTGATCGAGGAAGTGTCGAAGCAGGTTTCGACAGCACAATCGATCGTTATCGCCGAGTACCGTGGTCTGGACGTCGCCTCTGTCACCGTACTGCGCAAAACTGCGCGTGAACAGGGTGTGTATCTGCGGGTTCTGAAGAACTCGCTGGCACGCCGCGCTGTTGCCGGCACGGCTTTCGAGCCGTTGTCGGAACAACTGACCGGTCCGCTGATCTATGGTATCAGCACCGACCCGGTCAATGCGGCCAAGGTTCTCGCAACTTTCGCAAAAACCAACGACAAGCTGGTCATCAAGGGCGGTTCGCTGCCCAACAGCTTGCTGACCGCTGATGGTGTCAAGGCCCTGGCCACGATGCCCTCGCGCGAAGAGTTGTTGTCGAAGTTGCTGGGCACCATGCAAGCCCCGATCGCGCAATTCGTGCGTACGCTCAACGAAGTTCCGACCAAGTTCGTCCGCGGCCTCGCAGCCGTGCGCGACCAAAAGGCCGAGGCTTAACGCCTTCGTCTTGTCGGAGCCGGTTGAACGACCGAGCGACACCCAACCCTGGTTTTATCCCAAATATTTTGGAGTTCTTTTAAATGGCACTGAACAAAGCTGAAATCCTCGACGCCGTTGCTGGCATGACCGTTCTCGAATTGTCCGAACTGATCAAGGACATGGAAGAGAAGTTTGGCGTGTCGGCTGCTGCCGCCGCCGTGGCTGTTGCCGCACCCGCTGCCGGTGGCGCTGCTGCCGCTGAAGAGCAAACCGAATTCAACGTCATGCTGCTCGAAGCTGGCGCGAACAAGGTCAGCGTCATCAAGGCCGTGCGCGAACTGACGGGCCTCGGCCTGAAGGAAGCCAAGGATCTGGTTGACGGCGCTCCGAAGGCTGTCAAGGAAGCTGTGGCCAAGGCTGACGCCGAAGCCGCCAAGAAGAAGCTGGAAGAAGCCGGCGCCAAGGTCGAAGTTAAGTAAGACCTGGTGTCGACGCCCGGGGACAGCGCTGTTAGCCGTCCCCGGGCTTTTGCGTTTCCAGGAAACCCCTCTGCCGGTGTCAACTTTCACCCGCAGAGATGTTTCCTGGAGTCGTACCCCAGGGCCGTGGTTGACGGCCTATGTAACCTCGAGTCGGAGTGCTCATGCCTTACTCGTACACCGAAAAAAAGCGCATCCGGAAAAGCTTTGCCAAGCGTGAGGACGTTCAGGACGTCCCCTTTCTTCTGGCAACTCAGCTTCAGTCATATCTCACCTTCCTGCAAGCCGATACCGCGCCTTCCCAACGCGAAAGCGATGGTCTACAGGCCGCTTTTTCGTCCATTTTCCCCATTTCCAGCCATAACGGTATGGCGCGCTTGGAATTCGTCAGCTACGTGCTCGGCGAACCGGTGTTCGACGTCAAGGAATGTCAACAGCGCGGTCTGACCTACGCGTCGCCTTTGCGCGCCAAGGTCCGCCTGGTGCTGCTTGATCGCGAAGTCAGCAAGCCGACCGTCAAGGAAGTCAAAGAGCAGGAAGTGTACATGGGCGAAATTCCGCTCATGACCAGCACGGGCTCTTTTGTCATCAATGGCACCGAGCGTGTGATCGTGTCCCAGCTGCACCGTTCGCCCGGCGTGTTCTTCGAACACGATCGCGGCAAGACGCACAGCTCGGGCAAGCTCTTGTTCTCGGCCCGCGTGATTCCTTACCGCGGTTCGTGGCTCGACTTCGAATTCGATCCGAAGGACGTTCTGTTCTTCCGTGTCGACCGTCGTCGCAAGATGCCCGTATCGATCCTGCTCAAGGCCATCGGCATGTCCGCCGAAGCCATCCTGGCGCACTTCTTTGAATTCGACAACTTCGAACTCAAGGACGAAGGCGCGATGATGGAATTCGTGTCCGAGCGTTGGAAGGGCGAAATGGCCCGTTTCGACATTTCGGATCGCGAAGGCAAGGTCCTGGTCGAAAAGGACAAGCGCATCAATGCCAAGCATTTGCGTGACGTGACCAATGCCGGTATCGAACGCATTTCGGTGCCGGAAGATTTCCTGATCGCCCGCATCCTGGCAAAGAACGTCGTCGACCCCGAAACGGGCGAAGTCATTGCCAACGCCAACGATGAGATCACCGAAGGCGTGCTGGCATCGCTGCGCACCGCCGGCGTGCGTGAACTGCAAACGCTGTACACGAACGATCTGGATCGCGGTCCGTACATCTCGCAGACCCTGCGTACCGACGACACCGCCGACCAGTTGTCGGCGCGCGTGGCCATCTATCGCATGATGCGTCCCGGCGAACCCCCGACCGAAGAAGCGGTCGAGGCGTTGTTCAATCGTCTGTTCTACAGCGAAGAGACGTACGACCTGTCGCGCGTTGGCCGTATGAAGGTCAACAGCCGTCTGAACCGCGAGGAAACGACGGCCGGTGCCATGACGCTGACCAACGACGACATCGTCCAGACCATCCAGATCCTGGTTGAGCTGCGTAACGGTCGCGGTCAGATCGACGATATCGATCACTTGGGCAATCGTCGCGTGCGCTGTGTGGGCGAACTGGCCGAAAACCAGTTCCGCGCCGGTCTCGTGCGCGTCGAGCGCGCCGTCAAGGAACGTCTGGGCCAGGCCGAGACGGAAAACCTGATGCCGCACGACCTGATCAATTCCAAACCGATCTCGGCAGCCATCAAGGAATTCTTCGGTTCGAGCCAGTTGTCGCAGTTCATGGACCAAACCAACCCGTTGTCGGAAATCACGCACAAGCGTCGCGTTTCCGCTTTGGGACCGGGCGGTCTGACGCGCGAACGTGCGGGCTTCGAAGTGCGCGACGTGCACCCGACCCACTACGGCCGTGTGTGCCCGATCGAAACGCCTGAAGGTCCGAACATCGGCCTGATCAACTCGATGGCGCTGTATGCGCGCCTGAACGAGTACGGCTTCCTCGAAACGCCTTATCGCAAGGTGATCGACGGCCGTGTGTCGGATCAGATCGAGTACCTGTCGGCCATCGAAGAAAGCCACTACGTGATCGCCCAGGCGAACGCGGAGCTCGACGATGAAAAGCGTTTCACCGACGACCTCGTCGCTTGCCGCGAAGCCGGCGAAACCATGTTGACGGCCAACGCCAACGTGCATTACATGGACGTGGCGCCGTCGCAGATCGTATCGGTCGCGGCCTCGCTGATTCCGTTCCTTGAGCACGATGACGCGAACCGCGCATTGATGGGCGCCAACATGCAGCGTCAGGCGGTGCCTTGCCTGCGTCCCGAGAAGCCCGTCGTCGGTACGGGTATCGAGCGCACGGTGGCGGTCGACTCCGGTACGACCGTGCAGGCCCTGCGTGGCGGCATCGTCGATCATGTCGACGCCGAGCGTGTCGTTATCCGCGTCAACGACGAAGAAAACGTCGCCGGCGAAGTGGGTGTCGACATCTACAACATGATCAAGTACACGCGTTCGAACCAGAACACCAACATCAACCAACGTCCTATCGTCGCGCGCGGCGACAAGGTCGCCAAGGGTGACGTGCTCGCCGACGGCGCATCGACGGATCTGGGTGAATTGGCGCTGGGTCAGAACATGCTGATCGCGTTCATGCCCTGGAACGGCTACAACTTCGAGGATTCGATTCTGATCTCCGAGAAGGTTGTTGCCGATGACCGCTACACCTCGATCCACATCGAGGAACTGACGGTTGTCGCGCGCGACACGAAGCTCGGACCTGAGGAAATCACGCGCGACATCAGCAACCTGGCCGAAACGCAACTGAATCGTCTCGACGATTCGGGCATCGTCTACATCGGCGCCGAAGTCAGCGCCGACGACGTGCTGGTCGGCAAGGTCACGCCCAAGGGCGAAACCCAGCTGACGCCGGAAGAAAAGCTGTTGCGCGCCATTTTCGGCGAGAAGGCTTCGGACGTGAAAGATACGTCGCTGCGCGTGCCCTCGGGCATGACCGGCACGGTGATCGACGTGCAAGTCTTCACGCGCGAAGGCATCGTGCGCGACAAGCGCGCTCAGTCCATCATCGACGATGAACTGCGCCGCTATCGCCAGGATTTGAACGACCAGTTGCGCATCGTCGAAAACGATCAGTTCGATCGTATCGAAAAGATGTTGGTGAACAAGACCGTCAATGGCGGTCCCCGCAAGCTCGCCAAGGGCGCGACGGTCACCAAGCCGTATCTGGCCGACATGGACCGCTGGCAGTGGTTCGACATCCGCCTGGCCGACGAGCAGCACGCCGTGGTGCTCGAGCAGGCCAAGGAGTCGCTCGAACAGAAGCGTCACCAGTTCGATCTGGCGTTTGAAGAAAAGCGCAAGAAGCTCACGCAAGGCGACGAATTGCCGCCGGGCGTGTTGAAGATGATCAAGGTTTACCTGGCCGTCAAACGCCGCCTGCAACCGGGCGACAAGATGGCCGGTCGTCACGGCAACAAGGGTGTGGTTTCGCGTATCACCCCGGTGGAAGATATGCCGCACATGGCCGACGGTACCCCCGCCGACATCGTGCTGAATCCGCTGGGCGTGCCGTCGCGGATGAACGTCGGGCAGGTGCTCGAGGTTCACCTGGGCTGGGCTGCCAAGGGCGTGGGCCATCGTATCGGCGACATGTTGCGCGACGAGCGCACGGCGCAGGTCAAGAACGTGCGTGCTTACCTCGACAAGGTCTATAACTCGACCGGCTCGAGCGCACGCATCGACGAACTGACCGACACCGAAGTCATCGAGATGGCGCACAACCTGAAGAAGGGTGTCCCGTTCGCGACCCCCGTCTTCGACGGTGCGACCGAAGCTGAAATCACGAAGATGCTGGAGCTGGCCTACCCGGACGAGATCGCCACGCGATTGAATCTGACGGAAAGCCGCACGCAGGCCTGGCTGGTGGACGGTCGTACGGGCGAGCAGTTCGAACGCCCCGTCACGATCGGCTACATGCACTACCTGAAGCTGCATCACCTGGTGGACGACAAAATGCACGCCCGTTCGACCGGACCTTACTCGCTCGTCACCCAACAGCCGTTGGGCGGTAAAGCGCAGTTCGGCGGCCAGCGTTTCGGGGAAATGGAAGTGTGGGCGCTGGAAGCTTATGGCGCCGCTTACACCCTGCAGGAAATGCTGACGGTGAAGTCCGATGACATCAACGGCCGTACCAAGGTATACGAAAACATCGTCAAGGGTGACCACGTGATCGATGCCGGTATGCCGGAATCGTTCAATGTGCTGGTGAAGGAAATCCGCTCACTGGCCCTGGACATGGATTTGGAGCGTAACTAATGAAAGCGCTACTCGACCTCTTCAAGCAAGTCTCGCAGGACGAACAGTTCGATGCCATCAAGATCGGCATCGCGTCCCCCGAGAAGATCCGTTCGTGGTCTTACGGCGAAGTCCGTAAGCCCGAGACGATCAATTACCGTACGTTCAAGCCCGAGCGCGACGGCCTGTTCTGCGCCAAGATCTTCGGTCCCATCAAGGACTACGAATGCTTGTGCGGCAAGTACAAGCGCCTGAAGCACCGTGGCGTGATCTGCGAAAAGTGCGGCGTCGAAGTGACGGTCGCCAAGGTGCGTCGCGAGCGCATGGGCCACATCGAGTTGGCCAGCCCGGTCGCGCACATCTGGTTCCTGAAGAGCTTGCCGTCCCGTCTGGGCATGGTGCTCGACATGACGCTGCGCGACATCGAACGCGTGCTGTACTTCGAAGCATGGTGCGTGATCGAACCCGGCATGACCCCGCTCAAGCGCGGTCAGATCATGTCGGACGACGATTTCCTCGCCAAGACCGAAGAGTACGGTGACGACTTCCGTGCCCTGATGGGCGCCGAAGCCGTGCGCGAACTGCTGCGCACCATCGACATCGATCGCGAAGTGGAAACGCTGCGCGGCGAGTTGAAGGCCACCAGCTCGGAAGCGAAGATCAAGAAGATCTCCAAGCGTCTGAAGGTGTTGGAAGGCTTCCAGAAGTCCGGCATCAAGGCCGAGTGGATGGTCATGGAAGTGCTGCCCGTGTTGCCGCCGGACTTGCGTCCGCTGGTGCCGCTGGACGGCGGCCGCTTCGCGACCTCCGACTTGAACGACCTGTACCGCCGCGTCATCAACCGCAACAACCGCCTGAAGCGCCTGCTCGAACTGAAGGCGCCCGAGATCATTCTGCGCAACGAAAAGCGCATGCTGCAGGAAGCCGTCGACTCGCTGCTCGACAACGGCCGCCGCGGCAAGGCCATGACCGGCGCCAACAAGCGTCAGTTGAAGTCGCTGGCCGACATGATCAAGGGCAAGAGCGGTCGTTTCCGTCAGAACTTGCTGGGCAAGCGCGTCGACTACTCGGGCCGTTCGGTCATCGTGGTGGGCCCGCAGCTCAAGCTGCATCAGTGCGGTTTGCCCAAGCTGATGGCGCTCGAACTGTTCAAGCCGTTCATCTTCAACCGCCTCGAAATGATGGGTCTCGCGACCACGATCAAGGCGGCGAAGAAGCTCGTCGAAAGCCAGGAACCGGTGGTCTGGGACATTCTCGAAGAAGTCATTCGCGAACACCCTGTCATGCTGAACCGCGCGCCGACGCTGCACCGTCTGGGCATCCAGGCGTTCGAGCCGGTCCTGATCGAAGGCAAGGCCATCCAGTTGCACCCGCTCGTCTGCGCGGCGTTCAACGCCGACTTCGACGGCGACCAGATGGCTGTTCACGTGCCGCTGTCGCTCGAAGCGCAATTGGAAGCCCGCACGCTGATGCTGGCCTCCAACAACATCCTGTTCCCGGCCAACGGCGAACCGTCGATCGTGCCGTCGCAGGATATCGTGCTGGGTCTGTACTACACGACGCGCGAACGCATCAACGGCAAGGGCGAAGGCTTGTTCTTCACCGACGTGGCCGAAGTGCAACGTGCGTACGACAACCGTGAAGTCGAGCTGCAAAGCCGCATCACGGTGCGTCTGACCGAGTATGAGCGCGACGAACAAGGCGAATGGCAACCGGTGATCCGTCGTCACGAAACGACGGTCGGCCGTGCGCTGCTCTCCGAAATCCTGCCGCGTGGCCTGCCCTTCACCGTGCTGAACCGCGCGCTGAAGAAGAAGGAAATCTCGCGTCTGATCAACCAGTCGTTCCGCCGTTGCGGTCTGCGCGACACGGTGATCTTTGCCGACAAGCTGATGCAGTCGGGTTTCCGTCTCGCCACGCGCGGCGGTATCTCGATCGCCATGGGCGACATGTTGATCCCGGAAGCCAAGGAAGGCATTCTTGCCGCCGCCGGCGCCGAAGTGAAAGAAATCGACAAGCAGTACTCGTCGGGTCTGGTCACGTCCCAGGAACGCTACAACAACGTGGTGGATATCTGGGGCAAGGCCGGCGACAAGGTCGGCAAGGCGATGATGGAACAGCTCGCGACCGAGCCCGTGACCAACCGTCACGGCGAGGAAGTGCGCCAGGAATCGTTCAACTCCATCTACATGATGGCCGACTCGGGTGCGCGCGGTTCGGCCGCCCAGATTCGCCAGCTCGCAGGTATGCGTGGCCTGATGGCCAAGCCTGACGGCTCGATCATCGAGACGCCGATTACCGCGAACTTCCGCGAAGGCCTGAACGTTCTGCAGTACTTCATTTCCACCCACGGTGCCCGTAAGGGTCTGGCCGACACGGCCTTGAAGACGGCGAACTCGGGTTACCTGACCCGCCGTCTCGTGGACGTGACGCAGGATCTGGTCATCATCGAGAACGACTGCGGCACCTCGCTCGGTTATTCGATGAAAGCCCTGGTCGAAGGTGGTGAAGTCATCGAACCGTTGCGCGACCGTATTCTGGGTCGTGTGGCGGCGTTGGACATCATCAACCCGGACACGCAGGAAACCGCCATCACGGCCGGCACCCTGCTGGACGAAGACCTGGTCGAGCAGATCGACCGCATCGGTGTCGACGAAGTGCGCGTGCGCACGCCGCTCACCTGCGAAACGCGTCGCGGTTTGTGCGCGCATTGCTATGGTCGCGATCTGGGTCGTGGTTCGATGGTCAACGTCGGCGAAGCGGTCGGTGTTATCGCCGCCCAGTCGATCGGTGAGCCGGGTACGCAGCTCACGATGCGGACGTTCCACATCGGTGGGGCGGCCTCGCGTGCCGCCATGGCCAGCGCCGTGGAAACGAAGTCCAACGGTACGGTCGGTTTCGCGAGCACGATGCGTTACGTGACCAACGCCAAGGGCGAGCGCGTTGCGATTTCCCGTTCCGGTGAGATCGTCATCAGCGACGACAGCGGCCGCGAACGCGAACGTCACAAGATTCCGTACGGCGCGACCGTGCTGGTCGGCGACGGCGATGCCGTCAAGGCCGGTGCCCGTCTGGCCACGTGGGATCCGCTGACGCGTCCGATCGTGTCCGAGTACGCGGGTTCCGTCCGCTTCGAGAACATCGAAGAAGGCGCAACCGTGGCCAAGCAGGTCGACGATGTGACGGGTCTGTCCACGCTGGTCGTGATCACGCCCAAGACGCGCGGCGGCAAGGTTGCGGCACGTCCGCAGATCAAGCTGGTGGGCGAGAACGGCGATGACGTCAAGATCGCCGGTACCGACCACGCCGTGAACATCACGTTCCCGGTGGGCGCGCTGATCACGGTGCGTGACGGCATGAAGGTCTCGGTGGGTGAAGTGCTGGCGCGTATTCCGCAAGAATCGCAAAAGACGCGTGACATCACCGGCGGTCTGCCCCGCGTGGCCGAACTGTTCGAAGCCCGTTCGCCCAAGGATGCCGGCATGTTGGCCGACGTCACGGGTACGGTCTCGTTCGGTAAGGACACCAAGGGCAAGCAGCGTCTGGTCATTACCGACCTCGACGGCCTGAGCCACGAGTTCCTGATTCCGAAGGAAAAGCAGGTGCTGGTGCACGACGGCCAGGTGGTGAACAAGGGCGAAATGATCGTGGACGGCCCGGCCGATCCGCACGACATTCTGCGCTTGCAAGGCATCGAGAAGCTGGCGACGTACATCGTGGACGAAGTTCAGGATGTGTACCGTCTGCAAGGCGTGAAGATCAACGACAAGCACATCGAAGTGATTGTTCGTCAGATGCTGCGCCGTGTGCACATCAGCGATGCGGGCGACAGCACGTTCATCACGGGTGAGCAGGTCGAGCGTTCGGAACTGTTGAACGAAAACGATCGCCTCGAAGCCGATGGCAAGATCCTGGCCGTGCACGACAACGTGCTGCTGGGTATCACCAAGGCGTCGCTGTCGACCGATTCGTTCATCTCCGCGGCGTCCTTCCAGGAAACCACGCGCGTGCTGACCGAAGCGGCCATCATGGGCAAGCGCGACGATCTGCGCGGTTTGAAGGAAAACGTCATCGTCGGTCGTCTGATTCCTGCCGGTACCGGTATGGCTTACCACCTCGCTCGCCGCGACAAGGAAGCCCTGGAAGCAGCCGAACGCGAAGCCGCTCGCCAACTGGCCAATCCTTTCGAGGATGCGCCGGCTACGGTGGGTGCCGACGAAACGGCCGAGGACGACGTCGTGTCGCCCGCATCCGTGTTCCGCGACGACACCAGCCCCGAGTAATCGCGTCCATCGGGCGGCTTGCCGCTCAATGGTCAGGCGATGTGAAAAGGCCCCTTCGGGGGCCTTTTGCTTTGACTGCTCGGTATGGACCGCTTAGCTGTGGCTGGCGGAAAGAACGCGCCGTGATCGACGCCGCATGGATGCATGCGCAGGCATCGCGGCGACGAGAAGATCGCTACCGCGCGCCATTGCTGTTTACTGCTCGACCGTCCGGTTCCAGCGCGTATTGAGTGCCTGGCGCGTGCTGTTGATCACGTCCCAATCGAGCACCTTGGCCGTCTTCATGTAGCCCTGAAACTGATCCAGATAAGGCTTCATGGTGTCGCTCGCCGTGACCTTGGTATTGGACGGGAAGTGATTGCCGTATTCCAGGGCCTTGGCTTGCGCTTCCGGCGACAGCAGATAATGCGCGAGCTTCTGCGACAGATCGGGTTCGGTGTTGTTGGCGATCACGCACTCGGCCACCATCAAGATGACCGAGCCTTCCTTGGGTTGCGCATAGGCGACGGGGATGCCGCGCTTCTGCAGGCGGCCGATGGCCGTGGGCGTGAGCGGGAAGATCGCGGCTTCGTTGGTCTGCACCATCTCGGCCACCTTGGCGGAGTTCGAGATGTACTCGAGCACGTTCTTGCCGATCGTGTCCTGCCACTTCTTGAAGCCGGGATCGGTGTTCTTGTCGTCGCCGCCTTCGATGCGGTTGAACATCAGGAAACCGTGCAGGCCGAAGGTGCTGCTGGCGGCGGACTGAAACACGACCTTGCCCTTGTATTTGGGATCGGCAAAGTCCATCCACGACGTGGGTGGCGCCCAGCCCTTTTCTTCGAACATCTTCGTGTTGTAGCCGATGCCGGTCATGCCCATGTCGATACCCACGGCCATGTCGTCCTTCAGGCGCGACGTAGGATAGAGCTGATCAAGTACGGGCGAGGGTGCCATCTTCTGGCACAAGCCCATCGAGGCGGCGCGCACCATCACGCCATCGTCGAGAAACATCACATGCATCTGCGGCTTCTCTTTGTACGCCTGTGCCTTGGCGAGGATGTCCGCCGAGGTGCCGGGAACCACCACGACTTTCACATCGTTGGCCTTTTCAAAATCCGGGAATACATGCTGCGTGAACGCGCGTTCCATGTCGCCGCCGTTCATGCCGACGTAAAGCGTTTTCTGCTGCGCGACTGCGGCACCGCTGCAGGCGGCAAGCAACGTCGCACCGGCCAACAACAGGCCTGCGTGACGCCGTGTGGCGTTGGAATGATGTTGACCGCTCATGTTGACTCCAATGTGTGCCCGACAGGGAGTGAAGGCTCGACGGACGGCCGGGCAGGCGCCGTGAAGCGTGCGATGCCGAATGCATCGATGGGAATATCGGTGGCGCCGGTCGCGGCAAGCGAGGCGAGAACTTCGCCCACTGCTGGCCCGATCTGAAAGCCTGCGCCGGAGAAGCCGAACGCATGAAAAAGATTGGGTGTGGTCAGGCTTGGGCCCAGCACGGGATTGTGGTCGGGCATATTGCCTTCGATACCAGACCAGAACCGGATCACGCTGGCGTGTCGCAGACGCGGCAGCAGTGCGGCGGTGGCTGCCATCAACGCGTGCATGGCCGCGCTGCTGGGACGCGCATACGTGCTGGTGTTGTCGGCCACGCGGCCGCCGCCGATGATGCAGTTGCCGCGATCGATCTGGCGCGCATAGATGCCGCCGCCCTGGATGCCCAGGCTTGCGGTCATGAACACCGGCAACGGTTCGGTCACCATCATGAGCGGGCGAATCACGGTTTCCGGCACGATTTCGCCAAACTGTTCCGCGAATTGCCTGCCCCAGGCGCCGGCGCAATTGAGCACGGTACGGGCCGTGACCTCGAGGGTATCGCCCACGTGCAACACGAAGCGATTGCCGTCGTGCGCGACGTGCGTAACGGCGGCGTGTTCGCGAATATCCGCGCCCAGTTCACGCGCGCGCCGCGCGATGGCGGGGGTGACCAGACGCGGATTGGCATGGCCATCCTGCGGGCAAAAGGAGCCACCGATGACCCCATCGGCGAGCCATGGAAAACGCGCACGAAAGGCGGTACCCGTGACGAGTTCGAGATCCATGCCGAAGCCGCGCGTTTGATCGCGGTAGGTGGCAAGCGCGGCCATGTCGGCCTCGTTGCGTGCGAGTTTCAAATGACCCGAGCGCACGAACTCACCGTCGGTGCCGATGAGATGGGGCAGATCGTTCCACAGTTCGTGCGCACGGCGGGTGAGCGGCATTTGGGCGAGCGCGCGTCCTTGTCGTCGCACGCCGCCGTAATTCACGCCGCTCGCCCGCGAGCCGCAGCGGTCGGCGTCGAGCAGTACGACGGGCACGCCGCGACGACGCAGAAAGAGCGCGGCGCTGGCACCTACGATGCCGCCGCCGATGATGGCGACTTCTGTCGAAAGCCTGGCGCTCATGGCACGCTCCTGTCGATGCGCAACGAGAGCGGTTTGACCGGCGGCTGCGCACGGATGCGACCGATGCGGTCGACAGGGACGTGCATGCTTGCCGCGACGACCTCGGCGGCCGCCGCACTGCACATGCGGCCCTGGCAGCGGCCCATGCCGACGCGCGTGAGGGCCTTGAGCCGGTTCAGTTCGGTCACGCCTTCGGCGACGGCAGTGGCGCGCAGCGTGCCGACGGTGATCTCTTCGCAGCGACACAGCGTCACGTTGTCGTCAAGGGCGCTCGCCCAATCGTCCGGAAACGGGAAGGCCAGCGCAAGGGCGCGGCGCACGGCAACGGATTGCACGCGGGTGCGTTCGAGGGCCCGCACCCGTGCGGGATCGACGGCAAGGCCCACGTCTGCGCAAAGGGCAAGTGCCGCGCGCTCGCCCGCCACTTCGGCGGCGTCGGCACCGGCGATACCCGCACCGTCTCCGGCGAGGTAGATGCCCGGCACACTGCTGCGGCCGGCGGCATCGCGGCGCGGCAACCACGCGCGGTCTTGCGCGTCGAAGTTGAAGGCACAGCCGGCAAGGCTGGCGAGTTGCGTTTCGGAGCGCAGTGCCAGGCCGTAACCCACGGCATCGCAGTCGATACGCTGAGGGCTGCCATCCCGGTGTTGCACATGGAGTGCGGTCACGCGATCGGCAGCCACACGATCTGCAGTTACACGATCGGCGGCCCTACGGCCGGCCGCGAGTGCGGTGGTTTCGGTGCCGGTTATCGACGTGCCGGTTTCAGTGCCAGCGCGAGCTCGGGCACCTGCTGCAATGCCGCCCTCGGTCGCGTCTTTAGCCCCGCTCTCGATTCGAACCGGCCGCACGTGCGTATGCAACGGCACGCCATGCGCACGCAGCCACGCCATGTAATACAGGCCCTGCGCCAGCAGACGCGGCGCGCGCAGCATGCCGGGCAGGGCGCGCAGTCGATCGCTGAAACCCGCCGTATCCAGGACGGCCACGACCTTGGCGCCTGCCTTGGCGTATTGATACGCCACGAGATACAGCAACGGTCCCGTTCCGAGAAACGCCACGCGCGCGCCGATCGCGCAGCCTTGGTATTTGAGGGCGACCTGCGCGCCGCCCAGGGTGTATACACCGGGAGTGGTCCAACCTTCGAAAGGCAGCACGCGATCGGTGGCGCCCGTGGCCAGAATCAGGTGGCTGAACGGCACGCTGCCGGCCACGCCGGCGCGCACCACGTCGAGCAGACCGGATTCGCAATGCCAGGCGAGCGTGTCGGGCCGATAGTCGATGTGCGGCAGCAGGTCCTGCATCATGCGATGCAACGCGTCGGCCTTGCCTGCTTCCGAGCCATAGCGTTCACGCGACGTGCGCACGAATCCAGGGGGCGGCTGCCGGTAGATCTGCCCGCCTGCACGGGGCGCTTCGTCCAGCACCACGGGCCGCAGGCCAGCCGCGACGAGAGCCTGTGCCGCGCGCATGCCGGCCGGGCCGGCGCCGATGATGACGGGGGCGACGCCTGGGATGTTTGGAGACGACATCGGTGATGATGCGCCAGACGCAGCCTGGCGCGCGTCATCCTGCGGTGCCAGCGCCGTGGCCGGCGATGAAACGTTCGACATGACGCTCATGACAGGCCGCCGTCGAGCAGGACGGGCGCAGCGCTGTTCGTGTCGTCGGCATTCGCGCCAGCACCGCCCCTCGCACCTGCACCGTAATTTGCCCCTGTACCCGTCTCTGCCGCATCCACGCTCGGCATGGTGCGAATCCGCATGCCGGGTGCAACGAAAGTCGAACAGGCACGCAGCCGTTCGCCATCCACGGTGTCGATCCAGCAGTCCTGGCACGCGCCCATCAGGCAGAAGCCGGCGCGGGCGCGGTGTTCGAATTCGGACATCCGCAAGCGTTCGGTTTGCGTGAGGATTGCGGTGAGCAGGGTGTCGCCTTGCAGCGCGCGGCAGGGCTGGCCGTCGATCTCGAAATCGACGGTTGCACGCGCATGTTCGGCCAGGCGGATGAGCAACGGCATGATGCGTCCAGAGAAATCAGTGTTGGCCGACCAGCACACGGTCGAGCCCATAAACGCGGTCGAGCAGCAGCATCGTGATGGCCGTCAAGGCAATCACCAGTGCCGAGACGGCGGCCATCATCGGATCGATGGATTCGGTGGCGTACATGTACATGCGCACGGGCAACGTGATGGTGGCAGGCGCCGTGATGAACACCGACATGGTGAGTTCGTCGAAGCTGTTGATGAACGCGAGCAACCAGCCACCCGAGATTCCGGGAATGATCAGCGGCAACGTGATCTGGAAAAACACGACCGCGCGGCTGGCGCCCAGCGATTGCGCGGCATGCTCCACGCTTTCGTCCAGACCCGTGAGTGCGCCGATCACCAGCCGCATCACGTAAGGCGTGATGACCACCACGTGGCTGGCGACCAGCCATGTAAAGCTGCCGCTTGAGCCGATGAGCGCGAAGAAGCGCAGCAGTGCCACGCCCAGCACCAGATGCGGAATCATCAAGGGCGACAGGAACAGCGCGTTGAGTGCATCGCGACCGCGAAAGCGGTAGCGTGTGAGGGCGATGCCGGCCGGTACGCCCAGGCATACCGCGATGGTGGCCGAGTAGAACGCCAGCCACAGGCTGTTCTTGAACGACTGCATGAAGTCGGCGTGCTCGAATACGGCATGGAACCATCGCAACGAGAATTGCGTGGTGGGCACAGACAACGTGGTTTCGGGGGTGAAGGCGACGAGGCAAACGATCACCAGGGGCGCCAGTACAAAGGCGACGACGAAGGCGTTGAACGCCAGCGCGAAAGGTCCGTTCTTGAGCATGATGGGCAGATTCCGTATGGGGGCGCGTCAGCCCAGGCTGCGCTTGTACGAACGTTCGACGATGCGGTTGTAGCCCAGCATGATGATCACGTTGGCGATCAACAGCAGGATGGCGATGCTCGCACCGAGCGGCCAGTTCAACTCCGTCAGAAATTCGTCGTAGACGATGGTGGCGACCATCTTCAGCCGTCTGCCGCCCAGGAGCGCCGGGATCGCAAATGAACTTGCGCTCAAGCCGAACACGATCAGACTGCCCGACAAGATGCCGGGCATGGCCTGCGGCATGACGACGCGCGTCAACGTTTGCAAACGCGACGCGTTGAGCGAGTACGCCGCATGTTCCACCGTGGGGTCGAGCTTTTGCAGCGATGTCCACACCGGGATCACCATGAACGGCAGCATCACGTGCACCAGGCCGATGATGATGGCCGTGGGCGTGTAGAGCAAAGGTCCCAGGCCGAGGGCATCGGCCGCACGGCCCAGCACGCCGGCCGGCCCCAGCAGCATGCTCCAGCCGAACGCACGCACCACGAGCGACACCAGCAGCGGCGAGAGCACCACCAGCAGAAACACCGAACGCCATGGCCGCTTCATGCGCGACAGGATGTATGCCTCGGGCGCACCGATCACGATGCAGATCAACGTGGTGAGCCCGGCGATCCAGAACGTGCGCCAGAAGATGTTGAGGAAATAGGGATCGGTGACGATCGAGGCGTAGTGCTCGAGCGTGTAGCCGGGCTGCACACCGGTGGCGTAGTCGTAATTGCTGAACGACAGCACGAAGGTGAGGATCAACGGCGTGAGCACGAGCGTGAGGAAGACGACGGCCAGCGGCATCGATCCCAGAATCGCAGGCGTGCCGTTCTGACGGGCGGTGGAGGTGCTCATTGCAGGTGCCCTCCTCAAGCCGACGTCGCGTGGCTGACGGGCGGCAGCACGCGCACCACGTCCGGCGACCAGTCGAGATCCACGGGCGATCCCGTTTCGCTGGGGGCGGCGCCATCGTTGGGTAACACAACGATCATGCGGCCGGCCGCGCTGTCGATCTCATACATCCATTGGCTGCCGAGGAAAAAGCGCAGCGCGACCGTACCGGGCAACCGGCCGGTGCCGGCGGCGGCAAGCCGCAGCTTCTCGGGCCGCAGCGAGATCTGCACCCGATCGCCGGCGGCCAGTCCGGCGCCGGGCACGTCGAACGCCAGGCCCGTGGTCTGCACGGTGGCCCGGTCGCCGGCGATGCTGTGCACCTCGCCACCCATCAAATTCGTCTTGCCCACGAAGCGCGAGATGAATTCCGTTTGCGGATGCTCGTACATCCGATAGGGCTGGTCGATCTGCGTGGCGCGGCCGTTTTGCATGACCACCACGCGATCGCTGATCGACAGGGCTTCGGCCTGATCGTGCGTCACCATGATGGTGGTGGTGCCCACATGGCGTTGAATGTTGCGCAGCTCGTACTGCATCTCCTCGCGCAGTTGCGCGTCCAGGTTGGACAGCGGCTCGTCGAGCAACAGAACGGGCGGCGAGATCACCAGCGCGCGCGCGAGGGCGACCCGTTGGCGCTGGCCTCCGGAGAGCTCACGCGGATAGCGCAGGGCATGCTGGTCGAGCTTCACCAGGGCCAAGGCTTCTTTCACGCGGCGGTCGCGTTCGCTGCGGCCCACGCGGCGCATCTTCAAACCGAAGCCCACGTTGTCGGCCACCGTCATGTGCGGGAAGAGGGCATAGCTCTGGAACACGATCCCCAGGCCGCGGGTGTTGGGCTTGGCACGGGTGATGTCGCGGCCATCCAGCTCCACCGTGCCGCGCGTCACATCGGCAAATCCCGCGATCATCTGCAAGGTCGTCGTCTTGCCGCAGCCCGAGGGGCCCAGCAGGGACACGAACTCGCCTTTGTCGACCGTCAGATCCAGGTCGGCGACCACACAGAGGTCGCCATAGTACTTGGACACGCCATTGAGTCGCAGGAACGCCATGAATTTCCGCCTTGGTATCGATGTTCTTGTGACCCAAGCATAAGAACGGCGGAAATTTGGCGTCAACGTGATTTTTCACTAAACAGAATTTATTTATGGCAAATTTCGGTAGTTGGAATTCGACGTAGAATTTATCGAGATTTAATTCCAAACAGAGGTAACCATGGCCAGAAAAACAGCGCAGACGGAAGACACCGAGACCGGTTCCGGCGGCTTGCAGCGCGGCTTCGCCGTGATTCGTGCATTGGCTGCGGCAGAGGGCGACGGGTTGCGGCTGACCGAGGTCGCAGCCGCCACCGGACTGGCCCAAGCCACGGTGCATCGGATTCTTCGGGCCTTACTGGCCGAAGGCATGGTCGAACAGCCCGACGGCGGCAAGTCGTATCGCCTGGGTATCGACTTCTACGCGCTGGCTGCGCAGGCAGGCGGGCGGCACACCAGCCTGAAGGCGCTCTGTCGCCCAGCCCTGCTGCGTCTGTCGGGCATGCTCAACGACACCCTGTTCCTTCTGGTGCGCAGCGGCTTCGATGCGATCTGCCTGGATCGGGTGGAGGGCCCATTCCCGATACGCTCGCACACTGGCGATATCGGTGGCCGGGTACCGCTGGGGGTGGGTCAAGCGGGCTTGTTGATCCTCGCGCTTCTGCCCGAGGCCGAGCGCGAAGAGGTGATCCGCTTCAATGTGCCGCGCCTCCTGAACCTCGGCTATTTTGACGAGGTGTTCCTGCGAACCGAGATCGATCGCACCCGTGCGGCGGGTTACGCGGCCACTTGCTCGCCGGGCATCATTCCCGGGATGGCGGGGGTATCGGTGCCCATTCTGGATGCGGACGGGATGCCGGTAGCGGCCCTGAGCATCGGTACGCTGGCCGATCGTGTCAATGACGAACGACTGCCGCAGATCGTGCACATCCTGCGCAAAGAGGCGGTCGCCATCGGCGCGCGCCTCAATCCTTTCGATCCGGCATTGCGGCGGCCCGCGCAGTTTCTGGGTGGCAACGCCGGGGGCGCGGTGCCGCCCGCCTATGTTGCACTATGAGCGCCTGCACGCGCGCGCAGCGGCGTACTAGTACGCCGCGTAAGCAATCGTGAAATTTCTGTTTTGAACGTGTGGAGACGTCACGCAAACGCAAGCAATCGTAAAAGACCAAATGAGTTGTTAGGCGTCCAACAATCGTAAAACCTCGTGCCTAGAATCTGCCCGTCTTAAACCGACCGACATTTTCGGCACGCCTGCGGCACGCAATGTTGCCCAGGCGGGTCTTGCAATCATGGACGCTTCCGAACTTCTCACGCCGCTGGATCACCACGCCCCGTGCGGCGTGGATCTTGAGTATGACCCGACGTTCCTGGCTTTGCAGCAGGCGGCGGTGGGCAAGAGCGAGCAGCAGTTCGGCACGACGATCATTCCGGCCGAAGCGCCCGATTGGCGTGAAGTCGAGAAGCTGTCGCTCGGACTGATGCAACGCACCTACGATATTCGCGTGATCGGATTTTTGACGCAGGCCTGGACCGAAAGCCGCGGCCTCGCCGGTTACGCGGAAGGGTTGAACCTGGTGGCCGAGGCCCTGGCGCGCTATTGGGAAGAGGTGCATCCGCAGGTCGTGATCGACGGCGACGAAGATCCGATGCCGCGCGTGAATGCGCTCTCCGCGCTGGGCGACGTGCAAGGTGCCGGTCGCCGCGCGCGGTCGTCGCGACTGCTCAACAGCGTACATGGTCAGCTCTCGCTGCGCGATGCCGAAGCCATTCTCGATGGCGGCCGAACCGACAGCGAGGCATACCCCGGCGGACGCGCGCGCCTGCTCGAGAATCTACGGCAAGGTTGGCTGGCGCGCGATCCCGACTTGGTGGCGGTGAGCGACGCGTTGGCAGCGCTCAAACGCATCCAGTCCATCGTGGTCGATCGCGCCGGTGCGGCCTGGTCGCCTGATTTTCAATCCATCGAACGCACGCTGCAATGCGTGGCGCAGGGCCTGACCGATAGCGTCGACGATTCGGCGGCCGAGGATACCGCGACCGCAGTGCTCGAGGCCGACACGCAGGCCTCGTCCGGTGCGCCGACGCCGCACGCGGCCGCCGCCGGCAATCCGCGTGCGGCCTCCAATGCGCGCAACTGGCTCGATGCAGAAATTCATACACGCGACGAGGCGGCAGCGATGCTCGTCAAAGTCGCGAGCTATTTCGAAACGCACGAACCCAGCCACCCGGCCCCGTATTTGTTGCGCCGGGTTCAGCAACTGGTCTCGCTCAATTTTCACGACATCGTCAAGAACCTGGCGCCGCAAGGCCTCGATCAATTCGAAGCCTGGTTGCCACGCGATGCCGACGGCCAGCCCATCCGCTGAATCCGGCCACTTAAAACATATCGACAGGAGAACCTTTTATGGCAACCGTTTCAAAGGGCAGCGGCCAGAAGTTCATCGCCCGTAATCGCGCACCGCGCGTGCAGATCGAATACGACGTCGAACTCTATGGCGCCGAACGCAAGGTCCAGTTGCCTTTCGTGATGGGCGTGATGGCCGATCTGGCCGGCAAGTCGGCCGATCAACTGCCCGAGATTGCCGAGCGCAAGTTCCTCGATATCGATATCGACAATTTCGATGAGCGCATGAAGTCGATCAAGCCGCGGGTGGCGTTTCAGGTGCCCAACACCTTGACCGGCGAAGGCAATCTGAATGTGGACATCACGTTCGACAGCATCGACGACTTCTCGCCCGCCACGGTGGCGCGCAAGGTGGACGCACTGAACTCGCTGCTGGATGCGCGCACGCAATTGTCCAATCTGCTGACCTACATGGACGGCAAGTCGGGCGCCGAAGAACTGATCGGCAAAGTGCTCCAGAACCCTGCGCTGTTGAATTCGCTGGCGCTGGCACCCAACCCCGAAGCCGCCAAGCCCGCCGATGACGCGGCCAAGCCGGCTGGCGACGCCTGACGCGTTCGGCGACCACGATTTCGGAGAATACACATGACCGCAGTGGCCAAACAGGGCGAACACGTCGCCCAGACCGCAGTAGGCGACGATCTGTCTGCCTTGCTGCAAAAAGAATTCAAGCCCAAGACCGACCAGGCGCGCGAGGCCGTCGAGCATGCGGTGAAGACGCTTGCACACCAGGCCCTCGAGAACTCGGTGACGTTGTCCTCGGATGCTTACCGCACGATCCAGGCGATCATCGCCGAGATCGACCGCAAGCTTTCCGAGCAGATCAACCTCGTGATGCACAACGCCGAGTTTCAGAAGCTCGAAGGCGCATGGCGCGGGCTGCACTATCTGGTCAACAACACCGAGACCGATGAGCTCTTGAAGATTCGCGTGATGTGCCTGTCCAAGAAGGAACTGGGCCGCACGCTCAAGCGCTACAAGGGTGTGGGCTGGGATCAAAGCCCGATCTTCAAGCGCGTGTACGAAGAGGAATACGGTCAGTTCGGGGGCGAGCCGATCGGCTGCCTGGTGGGCGACTATCACTTCGATCACAGCCCGCCGGATGTCGAGCTGCTCGGTGAAATCGCCAAGGTGTCCGCCGCCGCGCACTGCCCGTTCATCTCGGGCGCGGCACCCTCGGTCATGCAGATGGAGTCGTGGCAAGAGCTCGCCAATCCGCGCGATCTGACCAAGATTTTCACCAACACCGAATATGCTGCGTGGCGCAGCCTGCGCGAGTCGGAAGATTCGCGCTATATCGGCCTGGCCATGCCGCGTTTTCTGGCCCGGCTGCCTTACGGTGCGCGCACGAATCCGGTGGACGAATTCGATTTCGAAGAAGAAACCGATGGCGCCAATCACGATCGCTACACGTGGGCCAACTCGGCCTACGCCATGGCGGCCAACGTCAATCGCTCGTTCAAGATGTATGGCTGGTGCACGTCGATCCGCGGCGTGGAATCGGGCGGTGCGGTAGAGAATCTGCCGTGTCACACATTCCCCACCGACGACGGCGGCGTGGATATGAAGTGCCCCACCGAAATCGCGATCAGCGACCGGCGTGAAGCCGAACTGGCCAAGAACGGCTTCATGCCGCTGGTGCATCGCAAGAACTCGGACTTCGCCGCCTTCATCGGTGCGCAGTCGCTGCAGAAGCCGCACGACTACTACGACGCCGACGCTTCGGCCAACGCCAAGCTGTCCGCGCGTCTGCCGTACCTGTTCGCATGCTGCCGCTTCGCGCACTACCTGAAGTGCATCGTGCGCGACAAGATCGGTTCCTTCCGCGAGCGCGACGACATGGAACGTTGGCTCAACGACTGGATCATGAATTACGTCGATGGCGATCCCGTCAATTCGTCGCAAGAGACCAAGGCGCGCAAACCGCTTGCCGCCGCGGAGGTGCAGGTTCAGGAGATCGAAGACAACCCGGGCTACTACTCGGCGAAGTTCTTCTTACGGCCGCACTATCAGCTCGAAGGGCTGACGGTGTCGCTGCGTCTGGTGTCCAAACTGCCGTCGTTGAAGCAAAACGAGGGTTAAGGGCACTTTTCTATCGCGGTGGGGCCGTTGCCCGACCGCTCTCATCTTTGCTAGGAGAAATCAGTGGCTGTTGACATGTTCATGAAGATCGATGGCGCCAATGGCGAATCGAAAGACGCCAACCACAAAGACTGGACCGACATTCTGTCGTTCTCGTGGGGCGCAACGCAACCCGGCAACATGGCCGGCGGTGGCGGTGGCGGTGTGGGCAAGGCCAGCTTCAACGACCTCCACGTCGTGACGCGCATCGACAAGGCGGCACCTGCCGTGATGAAGCACTGCGCAAGCGGCAAGCACCTGAGCAAGATCGAAATCTCGGTCTGCAAGGCGGGCGGCACGCAGATCGAATACTCGAAGATCACGCTGGAAGACGTGCTCGTGACGTCGACGCAGATTTCGGGTGACCAAGGCTCGGAAGCCGTGCTCGTGAACTACGCGTTCCAGGCTGCCAAGGTCAAGCAGCAATACTGGGAACAGACGGCGTCGGGCGGCAAGGGCGCAGAAAGCCTGGTCGCCTGGGACATCAAGCAAAACAAAGAAGCCTGATACGTCTTGACGTAGCAGCGCGGGCGGCGCTTTCAAGCAGCCGCCCGTCTTGTTTTTCAAATCGAATACCTACCGGCTTGCCATGAACCCCACTTCGCTCACTTCACTGCATCGCACGCCGATCGCAACGCGCATCGACGACGTGCAGCAACGCATCCGGCGTGCGCCGGGCGATGCCGATTTGCGCGCGCAATTGTTTCAGTTGCTGGTCGTGCGGGGTGATTGGGATCGAGCAGTCGAACAACTGCGATTGAGCGCCAAGCTCAATCGGCAAGCCGTTCCCACCGCCATGGCTTACGAGCAGGCCATCGAGGCCGAGCGTCAGCGTGAGGCGGTGTTTGCCGGCACGGCCGAGCCCACCATCTTCGGCGACTCGCCCGGCTGGCTGGAAGGCCTGCTGCTGGCGTTGCGCAGCACGGCCGAACCCGCAGAGAAGCTCGCAACGTTGCGTGCCAGCGCGCTGGATCTCGCGCCGGCGGTCGCCGGCGTACTCACGCACGCGCCCGACGACACGGAAGCCGCGTTCGCCTGGGTCACCGATGGCGACAGCCGCCTGGGCCCGATCTGCGAGGTGTTCTTCAACGGCCGCTACGGGTGGGTGCCCTTTTCGGCGCTGGCCACGGTGCGTTTCATTGCGCCGCAAGGGCTGTGTGACCTGGTGTGGGCACAAGCCGAATTGACGCTGCTCGACGGGCGCGTGCAGCAGTGCCTGGTGCCGGCGCGCTATCCGGCCGCGCCGGGCCGAGCCCATGCCACGGACGACGACGCGATCGTGTTGGGCCGGTTGACGGAGTGGCTGCCACTGCATGGCGATACTTACGCCGGCATCGGGCAAAAGATGTGGCTTACCGACACGGGTGAATACGGGCTGCTGGATCTGCGCGAGATCCGCTTCGATGCCGTCCAGGACGCGCCAGCCGGCGGGGATGCCGATGCCGCTCACGCAACGGGGCAGGCCGGATAATGGGTGCGCCTATCGATGCCGATCGGCTCAAGGGGGCGACGCCGGCCACGCGCGATTTGCGCCTGGGCCGCGATCGGCTGCAGCCGGCGCTGCTCGATCGTCTGATGGACGACACGCCGCAGCAACGGCGTGAAGCGTTCGACGCAGGCATGATCAGCCATACTGCCTTGCGCCAGGCCGTGTTGCGCGATCTGCGCTGGTTGCTCAACACCGTCAACCTCGCCACGACGGACGACCTCTCGGCCTATGCCGAAGTATCGCAATCCACCGTGAACTACGGCGTTTCGGCACTTGCCGGCAAACGCATGTCCGAGATCGATTGGGTGGATATGGAAGACACGATCCGCCGAGCGATCATCGCCTTCGAGCCCCGCCTGCTGGCCAGCACGATCGACGTGCGGTGCGTGAGCGAAACCAATACGCTCGAGCACCACAACATCCTCAGCCTCGAGATACGCGGCATGCTGTGGTGCGTGCCGCACGCACAGGAATTCCTGTTCCGCACCGACATCGATCTCGAAAGCGGCCACATGGATCTGCAGGACCTGGGAGGCCACTGATGGATGCGCGCCTGCTGGATTACTACAACCGCGAACTGAGCTACATGCGCGAAATGGGCGCGGAGTTCGCCCAGCAGTATCCCAAGGTGGCGGGCCGCCTCGGGATGAACGGAATCGACGTCTCCGATCCGTATGTCGAGCGCCTGCTGGAGGGTTTCAGCTTTCTCTCGGCGCGCATCCACATGAAGATGGATGCCGAGTTTCCGCGTTTCTCGCAGCGCCTGCTCGAGGTTGTATTTCCGAATTATCTGGCGCCGATGCCCTCCATGACGGTGGTGCAGATGACGCCGAGCATGAATGAGGGCACGCTGTCCAAGGGGTTTGCGTTGCCGCGCGGCACGGTGTTGCGCGGCCGGTTGCCCAAGGGCGAGCAAACGCCGTGCGAATTTCTGACCGCGCATGCGATGACACTCTGGCCGTTGCGCGTGACGCAGGCCGAAGTGACCGGCGTGCCGACCGATCTGCCGTTGACGCGGCTGGGTTTTGGCGGACGCAATGCGCGCGTGCGCAGCGCTTTGCGGGTGCGCATCGAGGTCTGCGGCGGCATGCGTTTGCAGGATCTGGACCTCGATCAGTTGATGTTTCATCTGAATGGTCAGGACCTGCAGATGAACCGGCTGCTCGAGCATGTCATGCAGGATACGGTGGCCGTGCTCTGCCACGACAGCGCCCGGCCGTTGTCGTGGGTGAACCGGCTTCCCGCGACGGCACTGCGCCATGAGGGATTCGAGGATGAACAGTCGCTGTTGCCCGGCGATGCGCGTGTGTTCCAGGGCTACCGGTTGCTGCAGGAGTATTTTGCATTCCCGCAGCGCTTTCTGTTTTTCAGCGTCAACGATCTCAGGCGTGGACTGCGCGGTGCGGGCGGTGCGGATGCCCAGCGTGAAACCAGGTCGTTCGATCTGACGTTTTTGTTTTCGCGCGATGCGGCCGATCTGGAAGGCGCCATCAGTGCCGAAAATCTCGCGCTGCATTGCACGCCGGCGATCAATCTGTTCCCCAAGCGGGCAGACCGGATCGCGGTCACGCCGCGCACCAACGAGTATCACCTGGTGGTGGATCGCACGCGGCCGATGGATTTCGAGGTGTTCGGCGCGCGCACGGTGCACGGTCATGGCGCCGGGCAGAACGAGCGCGAGTTCCGATCGTTCTACGGTTCGCTGGGCACCGACGACGATGAGTACGGTGCCTACTATTCGTTGCGGCGCGAGCCGCGGCTGGTATCGGACACCGCGCAGCGTAACGGTACGCGTACCGGCTACATCGGCAGCGAAGTCTTCGTGTCGCTGGTGGATCGCCACGAGGCGCCGTTTTCGGACCAGTTGCGGCATGTGGTGGTCGATACGCTGTGCACCAATCGCGATCTGCCGATGCTGCTGCCGTTGGGCACCGATTCCGATTTCACGCTGCGGGTGTCGGCGCCGGTAGCGCAGATCAAAGTGCTGCGCGGGCCGTCGCGGCCGCGCGCGGCGTTGGCCGAGAACGCAGCCACCTGGCATCTGATCAGCCACCTGGGCCTGAACTATCTGAGCCTTGTGGATCTCGATCCCGAGGAGGGCGCAAAGACGCTGCGCGAAATGCTGAAGATCTACAGCAATCTGGCCGATCCCGTGATCGCCAAGCAGATCGGCGGCGTACGGCACGTGGCGATCGAGCCGGTGCATCATCGCCTGCCGATCCCGGGTCCGATCCTGTACGGGCGCGGCGCGCGCGTATCGCTGACACTGGACGACGTCGCATTCTCGGGCATCACCCCATTCGTGTTCGGCGCCGTGCTCGAGCAATTCTTCGCGCGGCACGTGTCCATCAACATGATGTCCGAACTTGTTCTTTCCACCTTGCAGCGTGGCGAAGTCGCGCGCTGGGCACCGCGCATGGGCGGGCGTCCGGTCATCTGACCGCATGCCGACCTGTCCGCATCGCACTGCTTCTTTCGGAATGCTCACATGAAAACGTCAACACTCAATCGCCGCCTTCCCATCTACGATCCGGTGCACCTGATCGGCTCGATCGAGGCCGCAGCGGTGGACGGTGTATTCGCCGTGCATTGCGATGGCCGTATCTGGCATGCGCGCCGTGCGGCCAGCTGCCTGCTGGCACCTGCGGTGGGCGACACAGTGTTGATCAGCGGACCCGATCGCGAACGCGTGTACCTGATCGCCGTCATCGAGCAGGCCGATCCTTCGCGGCATCGCATCGAGGTCGACGGCGATCTCACGCTGGCCACCAGGTCGGGGGCGATCGCCTTCGATAGCGCGCAGGATCTGCATCTGAAGAGCGCGGCGGCATTGCGTCTCGAATCCGAAACCTTGGCACTCCGCGCGGATCAGGCAGATTGCGTGGTGGACGGCATGCGCTACACCGGCCGTGAAGTGACGGCCACGGTGGGCAAGACGCGTTTGATCGGGAAGGTGTACGAAGCGGTGGTGGATCGGTTGGTACAGATGAGCCGCAATGTCTTTCGCACCACCGACGAGGTCGAGCACGTGCGGGCCGGCAACCTGGACTACCAGGCTGAGCAAAGCGCCCGCGTGCATGCCAGGTACACGATGGTGACGGGCGACGATCTCGTCAAGGTCGACGCCAAGCAGATTCACATGGGCTGATCGCAGTCTCCCCGCCATGACGCTCACTGCCGACCCGATTGCAGCCGCCGATGCGTCCTTGCCGGCCGACTTCTGGCACCGGCTGACGCAGGAACCCTACGCGCACGATCTCTTTCACGTGCTGCGCTGGATCGATGCGCGCGGCGGCGCGAAGGTGCCGCTGGGCCGGGCGGCGTCGCCGCGCGGCGAGCCGGTGCGGATGGGGCAGGAGCCCTCGATGGCCTTTGCGCCGTCCACACTTGCACAAGTGAAGCCCGGTTGGGCGGGCGGGCCGCGCAAGGTGTCGATCTACAGCTTCGGTTTGTTCGGCCCAAACGGGCCGTTGCCGTTGCACATGACCGAGCATGTGCGCGAGCGCCAGCATCATCACGGCGACGGCACCCTGGCGGCATTCGCCGACATGTTCCATCATCGGCTCACACTCTTGCTGTATCGCGCGTGGGCCGACGCGCAAAGCACGGTCAGCCTGGATCGGCCGGAAGGGAATTTCACGCGCTATGTGGCCAGCCTGCTGCACATGGGACAGCCGTCGCTGCAGCGGCGCGACGCCGTGCTGGATCATGCGAAATATCACATGGCCGGGCATCTGCTGCGTCAGACACGCAACCCTGAAGGGTTGAAGCACAGCCTGCAAAAATACTTCGGCGTACCGGTGCGCATTCATGAATTCGTGCCGCACTGGATCCGGCTGGAACCCACGCAGCAACTGGCGCTGGGCGCATCGCTGGGGCTGGGACAGAACACCGTATTGGGCTCAGCCGTGCGCGATGCGCAACACAAATTTCGTATCGAGATCGGGCCGTTGCGCGCCTCCGACTACGCCGGCTTTTTGCCCGGCGGCAAACCGGCCGAGCAATTGACGCATTGGGTGCGGCAATACACCGGCATCGAATTCGCCTGGGATCTTCAGCCCGTGCTCGACCGGCGCGATGCGACCGGCATGCGGCTCGGTCAGCCCCAACCCCTGGGCCTGTCGACCTGGCTCGGTACGCGCCCCGCCGACGCCGGCGACGCCCGTGACGTCACGCTCGATCTCGAACAACGTTTTGCCCGCCCGCGGACTGTGCCGCAGGCGGTGTCCGACTCACCCGTAGCCTGAGACACTCGAATATGGCCGACATCAGCCGCAGCGAACTCTTCGCCAAGCTCGACCCTTTGCTGTACAAAGCCCTTGAAGGCGCTACGGCGTTCTGCAAATTGCGCGGCAATCCTTATGTCGAGCTGGTGCATTGGCTGCATCAGATCGCCAGCGCACAAGACAGTGACCTGCATCGCATCCTGGCGCATTTCGGGATCGACACCGGCCGCGTGCAAACCGACCTCGTCACGGCGCTGGACCAACTGCCGCGCGGCGCGGGATCGATCTCGGACCTGTCGGAGCATATCGATCATGCCGTCGAACGGGGCTGGGTGCTGGGATCGCTGCGATTCGGCGGCGCGCGCATCCGCAGCGGCCATTTGATCGCCGGCATCGTCAAAACGTATTCGCTGCGCACCGTGCTGTTGGGCATCTCGCCGCTGTTTGCGCAGATCGTGCCGGATGTATTGCTCGAAAATTTCGACACCATCGTGGCCGCGTCACCCGAGAACGGTCCCACCGCGGACGCGGCCGGTGCCGGAACTGAGGCGAGCGCTGCAGGCGGCGATCAATCGGTGCTGGCGAAGTACACGGTGGACATGACGGCGCGCGCGCGCGCCGGTGAAATCGATCCCGTCACGGGCCGCGACGAAGAGATCCGCCAGATCGTCGACATCCTGATGCGCCGCCGCCAGAACAATCCGCTTCTGACCGGTGAGGCCGGCGTGGGCAAGACGGCCGTGGTCGAGGGCCTGGCGTTGCGTCTGGCTGCGGGCGACGTGCCCCCCTCGATGCAGGACGTGTCGCTCTACTTGCTGGATATCGGCTTGCTCTCGGCCGGCGCCAGCATGAAGGGAGAATTCGAGGCGCGGCTGCGCGGCGTGATCGATGCCGTGCAGGCAAGCGAAAAGCCGATCGTGCTGTTTATCGACGAAATCCACACACTGGTGGGCGCCGGGGGCAATGCGGGCACGGGCGACGCCGCCAATCTGCTCAAGCCCGCGCTCGCGCGGGGTTTGCTGCGCACCATCGGCGCGACCACGTGGTCCGAGTACAAGAAGTACATCGAGAAGGATCCTGCGCTCACCCGCCGCTTTCAGGTCGTGCAGGTGCACGAGCCGTCGGAAGACCGCGCGCTGGTCATGTTGCGAGGCCTGGCCGGCAAACTCGAGCAGCACCATCGCGTATTGCTGCTCGATGAAGCGATCGATGCCGCCGTGCGGTTGTCGCATCGCTACATCCCTGCGCGCCAATTGCCGGACAAGGCCGTGGCGTTGCTCGATACGGCCTGCGCCCGCGTGGCTGTGAGCCAGCACGCCGTGCCGCCTCAACTCGAGGATGTGCAACGGCGCATCGAAGCGTTGCGCATCGAGCAGGACATCGCGCAGCGTGAAGCCCGCCTGGGTGCGTGCACGCCGGAGCGCGAGCAGCGCATCGCGGCCTCACTGACCGAGGCGTTGGCCGAAGCCGAGACGCTGGATGCCCGCTGGACGCATGAGCGCAGCCTGGCCGATGCCGTGCTCGCGCTGCGGGCGCGTATCGAAGCCGATGACGCCGATCCCGCGGCCCTTGCCGGTCTGCAGGCCGAACTGGCAAGCGCCGCCGCTGCGCTGGAAACCTCGCAAGGCGAGTCGCCGTTGATCTTTCCGTCGGTGGACGCCAATGCGGTGGCGGCGGTCGTGGCCGATTGGACGGGTATTCCCGTGGGCCGCATGGTGAAGGATGAGGCAGCCTCGGTGCTCAACCTCGCCGATACGCTGGAGAAGCGCGTGATCGGCCAGCGTCACGGTCTGGAGGCGATTGCACGCCGGGTGCAGACCTCGCGGGCGCGCCTGACCGATCCCAACAAGCCCGTGGGCGTGTTCATGTTGTGCGGCCCGAGCGGCGTGGGCAAAACGGAAACCGCCCTCGCACTTGCCGAGTCGCTGTATGGCGGCGAGCAGAACGTGATCGCCATCAACATGAGCGAGTTTCAGGAGTCGCATACGGTGTCCACGCTCAAGGGCGCGCCGCCGGGCTACGTGGGCTATGGCGAAGGCGGCGTGCTCACCGAGGCCGTGCGCCGGCGGCCCTACAGCGTGGTGTTGCTGGACGAGGTGGAAAAGGCGCATGCCGACGTGCATGAACTCTTCTTTCAGGTATTCGACAAAGGCTGGATGGAAGATGGCGAAGGCCGTTACATCGACTTCAAGAACACGATCATCATTCTCACGTCGAACGTGGGTTCCGACCTGGTGATGAATCTCTGCGCCGATCCCGCATTGATGCCCGAGCCGGACGCCCTGGCGGGCGCCTTGCGCGAGCCGTTGCTGCAAACTTTCCCGGCCGCGTTGCTGGGCCGCCTGGTGGTCGTGCCGTACCTGCCGCTCTCGGACAGCATGCTGGCGAACATCGTGTCGCTGCAGCTGGCGCGCATCCAGCGGCGCATTGCCGACAATCATGGTATCGCTTTGACATACAGCGAAGGGGCAATGGGCCTTATCGTGTCACGTTGCACCGAAGTGGAGTCCGGCGGCCGGATGGTGGATGCGATTCTGACCAACACGGTGTTGCCGCGGGTGAGCCGGGAGTTGTTGGGCGCGGCCGCCGAAGAACGCAAGATCCACACGATTGCACTCGATGCCGCAGAGGGCGAATTCACCTACGCATTCGCATAGCAGAGGAGTCTGACCATGATCGATAAGCAACGTGCAGCAGGGATCGCCGATGCCTACCTTGAGAAGATCGCCGCGCGTCTGGACGATCCTGTCGAGATCATCGAGTCGCAGGAGAAGCCCGAAGGCTGGGTATTTTTCTACGAGTCCCGGACGTATCTCGAAACGCAGAATCTGAGTGCAATGCTGGCCGGCAACGCACCGTTCCTGGTGTCGCGCACGGATGGTGCCCTGCATTTGCTGAGTACGGCGAAGCCGCTCGAAGACGCCCTGGCTGAAGCGCTGGCCTCGAGCGCCCGTCCCGCACCCGGCGCCTGACATCGCCGCGCGGCGTTCCAGACGCCAATAAAAACGCCGCTTGAATCGTGCATTCAAGCGGCGTTTTTACATGAGCGATAAAACCGGTGCGGCCGTGCGCCGCACGATCCGATCAACGACGTGGCTTGTCGTGCGGCGTCGGTGCGAAGCCCATGGTGCGATCCGCATCGGTCGCGTCGCGTCGCACGGCGGCCGGACGCATATGGCCGCCGAATTCCTTGGTGCGGTCCAGGCTGCCGCCGGCGGTGTCGGATGACGCCGGTGTCAGGGTGCTGCCGATGGCGTTATCGCGATAACCCGTCAACGCGTCCTGATGGCGCAACGTAGTGGGCGTGTCGTCCGTAAAGATGTGATGCGTGTCCGCGGCCTCGCGGCTGTCGAACGCGGCCAGGGGGTCGCGCGGACGATGGGCGTCCAGATCCGCGGGAACGTGCTGATCGAGCGGATTGACGGGATTCAAGCGCGCATCCGACGCCAGGTCGAAGGGGTGCGCCGAGACGTCCGGTACGCTGCCCACAGGCAACGTGCCGGGGCCGAGCAGATCGCTGAAAATGTCCACGGGCGGTTCATTTTCGGCCGGGGTGGGAAGCAACGGATCGTCGGTGTCGGGTTCCACGGGCTGATGCGCAGGTGCGGGCTCGTCCGGCAAACCGTGCAAGGCGGGTAAGGCAGGCGGGGTTGGCGCGGCGCCGCGCGTATCGGCCGGCTGCGCAACCGCAGCCGCCGTGGCAGCTACGGGCACCGCGAGAGCCGCTGCGGCGGTGGGGGCTGCAGCCCACGGATCGTCGTCGGCTGCGACGGGCGCAGGGGCGATATCGCCGTTGGCCGCCGCTGCGCGATCGTCTTCCGACTGCAATACGTAGCCACCGATCGCAACTTCATCGCCCACATGAAGCAATACTTCGCTGCGCGGCAGCACCGGCTGCCCATTGACGGACACCTGCGTCATATCGCTCATGTTCAGCAGGTAACAGTCGTTATTGCTGATGCGAACCACCGCTTGCAGCCGGCAGATCTCGTCGTTGGCGCTGGGCAGCACCAGGGCGTTGCCCGGGCAGCGGCCGATCGTGCCGCCCGGCGCCTGAAAATCGGCCGAGAACGGTGTGAAGTCGCTGGATTCTTTACGGCGGATAGCGGTGAGTTTCATCTGCGTCTGTCCTTGAACATAAGCGCGGCTCGCATCCCTGCCAGCCGCGTCGCGCGTGATCAGCGCGTGGGCGCGGCGGCGGCCGGGCGGGTGGCTTCGTATACGGGACCCCACTGCGGATGACCGCGCTCGGCGGCGCTCAATTCGAAGTTGGGATCGAGCGCGAAGATACGCTCGAACTGTTCTTCGCACAGGGTGCGGTGTTTGGTCAGGCAATAGCTGAACGCCTGCAGCTTCATCGCTTCGATGCGGATGTCGCGCGGCGACTGGGCCAGATCGCCCGAGCGGGCGACCGTACGGATCACGTCGCCGTAGTTGCCGGCCGCATAGCTGTCGCGCACCTTCTGCAAATCGCTCAGCGCCGCCGCTGTGGGCGGACTTTCAACGGCCGGCTTCGTCGGCTGTGCGCATCCGGCGAGCGCCAAGGAAAGAGTGAGACCGGCAAGAGCGGCGTGCAGTGTTTTCATGATCCGTTCGGGGTGAAAAGAAGAGTGATTGGCCCGCAGAAAACCCGCCGGGGATGCGGTGGGTTCAAGGGCCGAATCATAGGCATGAATCGTGTCAGGAGTTATTCGTTTCGTGACTTCCGTGTTTCGGTTTCACTGGGGTTGTATCTCTGCCGTAACTGTCGTAACCCGATTTGTTTTTTTACCAAAGTCTCATTTTTTTCTCGTGTCATGTCGCCCTTGATGGCGGTGGTAACCACGAAAGGGGGCGAGATGGTGGGCAAGCATGAACGCAGCGGGAGATCGGTATGGGCGATCCTCGCCATGGCAGTCGCGACGGTGACGATGCTGGCCGCCTGCTCGTCGACGGCCAAGCGGGTGCCGGTGCCCTACGTCATCGCGTTCAAGGCCGACGACGCCGTCAATCCGGACCGCCACGGCCGGCCCTCACCCATTCAAGTGTCCGTGTACGAACTGAAGTCCACCGACAAGTTCGAATCGACCGATTTCTTTACCCTGCAGTCGAATCCGCAGCAGGCGTTGGGCAGCGATCTGATCAATGTCGAGCGCATCGTGCTCAAGCCTGGCGAAACGAAAAAGATTGCGCATGAGGGCAGCGCCGAAGGCCGGGTGGTCGGCATCGTCGGCGGTTATCGCGATCTCGAACACAGCAAGTGGCGCCTGGTGCTGCCGCTGCCGGAAGCGCAGCGCACCAACGCGTACAAAATCTGGCAGTTCTCGCCCAACGAAGAACAAGTCGCCGTGGCCGTCGAGAAGGGCGGCCTCGTGCTCACGGGGCGCGAAACCCCGTGGTGGCCTTTCTGACTTCGATACATCGATCATGGCATCAAACAACAAGGTAGTCTGGTCCGAAGGCATGTTCCTTCGTCCGCAGCATTTTCAGCAGTTCGAGCGCTATCTCGAGCACCGCCTGCAGGCGCGCACGGTCGCGCAGCAAGCGTTCTTCTGGGGCTTCTCCGCGCTCGAAATCGATATCGACGCGCTGGCGGTCGGCAAGCTCGTGCTGCGTCGCGCGCAGGGCGTGTTTCCCGACGGCACACCGTTCGACTTCGCGGGTCTCGACCAGGCGCCGCCGGCCTTTGAAGTGCCGCCGCAGACGCTCGACGCGCGCGTGGTGCTGGCGGTGCCGCGCAGCCGCCCCGGTACCGAAGAGGTCGTGTTCGAAGACGGTGACGACACGCTTGCGCGTTATCGCGTCACCGAAGTCGAAGTGGCCGATACCAGCGTGATGTCGCTGGAACCGGCACTGGTGCAAACGGGTACTTTGCGCCTGCGCATCATGCTGGCTGACGACCTGTCGGACGAATGGATTGCGATCGATCTGGCGCACATTGCGGAACGCCGCTCGGATAACCGCGTGGTGTTGCACGATGCGTATATCCCGCCGTGGTTGGCGGCCGGCGATCACGCCATCCTCGACGGCTACACCAATGAGCTGTCGGGGTTGCTCGACGCGCGCAGCGAAGCCTTGGCGGCGCGGCTGTCGCAACCGGGGCGCGGCGGTGTGGCGGAAGTCTCCGACTTCATGCTGCTCGAAACCGTCAACCGCTACATGGGCGCCTTGTGGCATGCCCGCCAGATCCGCGGCGTGCATCCCGAGCGCCTTTTTCACGACTGGTTGATGCTGGCGTGCGATCTGGCCACATACACCGCGGTTGCGCGCCGGCCCACGGTGATGCCCGAGTACCGCCACGACGATCTCTTCGGCACGTTCTCGGCCTTGATGACCGAACTGCGCCGATCGCTTTCCGCCGTGCTCGAGCAGAACGCATTGGAAATCCCGTTGCAGGATCGCGGGCAGGGCGTGCGCGTGGGGCAGATCCCCGATCTCGAACTCATGCGCAGCGCCGCCTTCGTGCTCGCCGTGCATGCCGATCTGCCTTCGGAAGTGGTGCGATCGCGCTTCCCTTCGCAGGTCAAGATCGGTCCTGTGGAGCGCATCCGCGACCTCGTGCATTTGCAGCTGCCAGGCGTCGCCGTGCGCGCTTTGCCGGTGGTGCCGCGTCAGATCCCCTATGCCGCCGGCTATGTCTATTTCGAATTGGACAAGGCCGGCGAGTTCTGGCGCCAACTTGAAAAGACAGGTGCATTGGCGCTTCATCTGGCCGGCGAATTTCCGGGCCTGTCGATGGCGTTCTGGGCCATCCGCGACTGACCACTAGGAATCCTTCGTGATAGACGCAACTTCCTTCCCGCCCGACGGCGGGAGTTTTTCCGGTGGACCCGGTGGGCCCGACGCCATGGCGTCGCAGCGCATGCGGCCCGACGAGTACGTCATCAGTGGGTCCAACCCCCTGGTGGCCGCCGCCAATCCGCTGCTCGATCTGATTCCGCAAATCCGTGCAACGGCGTCGCATCCGTCGCCGGCCATGCTGCGCGAACATTTGCTGGATGAAGTGCGGCAATTCGAATTGCGTGCGCAACAGGCAGGCATCCCCAACGAGACGATTCTGGGTGCCCGCTATTGCCTGTGCACGGCGCTGGACGAAGCGGCCGCCTTGACGCCTTGGGGCGGGCAGGGCGTGTGGTCGGCGCACAGCCTGCTCGTCACGTTCCACAATGAGACCTGGGGCGGCGAAAAGTTCTTCCAGCTGCTCGCCAAGCTGTCGCAGAATCCCAGCCAGCATCTCGACCTGCTGGAACTGCTCTACTACTGCCTGCTCCTGGGGTTCGAGGGCCGTTACCGCATTTCGGAAAACGGCCGTTCGCAACTGCAGACGCTGCGCCAGCGGTTGCTGCAGATCTTGCGCGGCGCGCGCGGGGAGTATGCGCGTGAGCTGTCGCCGCATTGGCGCGATGCGCCCACGCAAGCGGAAGTGCGCCGGTTGCCGATTCCGTTGTGGGTGTTCGCCGCGTTGGCCGCCGTACTCGCCCTGCTCGTGTACTTCGGGCTGAGCTGGCGGCTGGGCGGACAATCGGATGCGACATTTGCCGCCGTCACCGGTTTGAAGCCGCCGACTTTGCAGATCGCACCGCCGCCTGCGCCTGCGCAGGCCTTGCAGCCGCGTCTGGCAGGGTTCCTGGCACCGGAGATTCGAGAGAACCTGCTCACCGTGCGCGACGAGGCCGATCGCAGTGTGATCGTATTGCGTGGCGATGGCTTGTTCAGCTCCGGCGAGGTCAGCGTCAACGACCAGTACCTGCCGGTGCTCTCGCGCGTGGCCGATGCGCTCAATGGCACACCGGGCGCCATTCTTGTCAGCGGCTATTCCGACAACATCCCCATTCGCAGCGCGCGCTTCCCGTCGAACTGGCATCTGTCGCAAACGCGCGCCGATGCCGTCAAGAAAATACTCGACCAGCGTTTGACGCAACCCAATCGCGTGCGCGCCGAAGGCCGCGGCGATGCGGATCCCATTGCGCCCAACGATACGGCTGAAAACCGGGCCCGCAATCGCCGGGTCGAAATCACGCTGCTGGTCTCGCCAGTGGCCGTCAATCCCTCGCTCGAGGGCAGGCAACCATGATCTACCGCGTATTCGGATTTTTGTTCAGCCGCGGGCTGTGGAATTTTCTGGGGCTCGTCGCACTGGCGTTGCTGGTGTGGATCGCCGGGCCGCTGCTGGCCATCGGCACCACCCGGCCGCTCGAAAGCGAAACCGTCCGCATCATCGTCATCGCCGTCATGTTCGGCATATGGCTGCTGCGGCTTTTGTGGCGCAAATGGCGCGAAGGCCGCCTGAACGCGCAACTGTTGGGTCAACTGCGCAAGCCCGCCAAGAAAACGTCGAAGGAAGAGAAGACGCCGGAGAACGCCGAAGTGCGTGAACTGGCGGAGCGCTTCGACGAGGCCGTGGATCTGCTGAAGAAGACGCGGTTCGAGAATGGCGAGCGCGCGGCGCCCTGGGAGCGCTTCTCGCGCCAGTATCTGTACCAGTTGCCGTGGTATGTGTTCATCGGCGCACCGGGTTCGGGCAAGACGACGGCGTTGGTCAATTCGGGATTGAATTTTCCGTTGGCCGATCGCTTCGGCAAGGTTGGCTTGCGCGGCGTGGGCGGCACGCGCAATTGCGACTGGTGGTTCACGGACGACGCGGTGCTGCTGGACACGGCTGGCCGCTACACCACACACGAAAGCGACCCCACGGGCGACGAAGAAGAGTGGTCGGGCTTTCTGGGCCTGCTCTCCAAGTTCCGTGGCCGTCAGCCGATCAACGGCGCCATTCTGACCATCAGCGTGGCCGACCTGCTGTCTTCTTCGGATAGCGAACGGGTGCAACAGGCGGCGGTACTGCGCAAGCGCTTGCAAGATCTGCGGCAAAAGCTCGGCATCCAGTTTCCGATCTACGTGCTGGTCACCAAGGTCGATCTGCTGTCCGGTTTCGAAGAGTATTTTGCATCGTTCTCCCGCGACGATCTGTCGCAGGTGTGGGGCTTTACGCTGCCGTATGCGCGTACCCAGGAAACCGATTTCGAACTGTATGAAGCGTTCCATGCCGAGTACCGCTTGCTGCAGCGGCGCCTGGACGATGCGTTGCCCGAGGTGCTCGCCGCCGAACCCGACGAGGCCCGACGTGCGCTGGCCTACATGCTCCCGCAGCAGTTTGCCGGGTTGCAGAATCTGCTGGGCCATTTCCTGAGCGATGTGTTCGCCACGTCGAAGTTCGACGCGCGTCTGCTGCCGCGCGGCGTGTACTTCACCAGCGGCACGCAAGGCGGCGAAACGTTCGATCAGGTCACTGGCCGGCTCAAACGCTATCTGCGCATCGATGGGGGCGCACCCACGGTGGCGCCCGCACCCGTGGAAGGCGAGGGCCGCAGCTTCTTCCTGAAGAATCTGCTGCAGGATGTGATTTTCAAGGAATCCGGGCTGGCGGGACGCAACCTGCGCTGGGAGCGCCGCAACCGCCGCCTGCACTTCGCCGGCTATGCCTTGATCAGCCTCGCGCTGGTGGCGTTGATCATCGGCTGGGTCAACAGCTATCGCAACAACACCAACTACATTGCCGACATCGATGGGCGCGTGCCCACCGTGGAGCGGCTCGGCCGCGACATCAAGATCACGAGCGCGGGCGATGTGCTGGGACTGATGCCTTTTCTCGATAGCCTGTGGTATCTGCCGCAGGGCCGCGATTTCGATCTCGACAGCCCGCCGCTCAGCCATCGCTTCGGCCTCTATCAAGGCCTGAAAATGCGCTCGGCCGCCCAAGGGGTGTATCGGACCACGCTCGATCAGGTCTTGTTGCCGCAAGTGGCGCGGCGCGTGGAAGCGGCATTGCGTCGGGCTGCACCCAACGATCTCGAATACCAGTATGAAGCGCTGCGCGCTTACCTGATGCTGTACGAATCGGATCACTACGATCCCGAGTTCATGCATGCGTGGCTGCTGTCCGACATGCAGAGCACCTTGCCGGCCGGGTATACGCGTCAACAATACGGTCAGCTCTCGCTGCATCTGCGCAATCTCGTGCAGGGCCGGATCCTGGCATCGCCGTTTCCGGTGGACGAAGCGTTGGTGCGGCAGTCGCGCGAACGCCTGGCGAGCTTCACGCTGGCCGATCGCGCCTACAGTCGCTTGCGCCGCATTCTGACCAACGCCGAACCCGGCCCCGATACGACCGCGATCACGCTGGGTGGGCCACAGGCGACGTCGGTGTTCACCCGCAAGAGCGGCAAGCCGCTCACTGCCGGGATTCCGAGCCTGTACAGCTATCGCGGCTACTGGAACGTGTTCAACAAGCGCGCGGCGACCGTGGCCGGCGTGCTGCGCCAGGATGACGCCTGGGTGCTCAACATTGCGCCGCCCGGCATGCTGGACGACGCATCGCAGCGGCAATTGGTCACCGAGATCAAGCGGCTTTATCTGAACGACTACGTGATGCAGTGGGACACGTATCTGAACGACCTGCGCTTGCCGCCCAGCCAATCGCTTTTGCAAAGCATTCAACTGGCGCGCACGCTTTCGGCGCCCGATTCGCCCTTGACGCAGCTGGTGCAGAACGTGGCGCGCGAAACGACGCTGATGCGCGATGAGAACACCGAGCGGTCGCTGGTCGATCAGGCGCGCGATCGCGTGAGCACCACGCGCGACGCGCTGGAGCAGATGTTTGGCCCCACGGGTCCCGGCGGCGCCACGCGTGCCGATGCCTCGGGTGAAAAGCTCGAGCTGATCGTGGACAAGCACTTCGAACCGTACCGGCGCCTGGCCACGGCTGGACCCAATGGCCAGCCTGCGATTTCGGCCACGAGCGGCCTGATCAATGAGCTGTACACCTATCTGACGGCGACCGATGCGGCCTTGCGCAGCGCCAGCCCGGCGCCCAACTCGGACGTGGTCACGAAGCTGCGCGCCGAGGCCGGGCGCATGCCCGAAGCGTTGCGCGGCGTGCTCAACGACTTGTCGGTCAATGCGGTAGGCGAAATTTCGGGGGTGGTGCGCGAGCGGCTGGGCGACAACGTCACCGCCACGGTGGGCCTGACGTGCCGCCAGTCGATCGCCGGCCGCTATCCGTTCTCGCAGAATGCCACGCGCGATGTGGCGCCCAACGACATGGCACGATTGTTCGCACCCAATGGATTGATGGACGATTTCTTCCAGAAAAACCTGGTGAGCCAGGTTGATGTGTCGAGCACCCGCTGGCGCTTCAAGCCGGGCATCGACGGCGAACCGGGCGCGCCCTCGGCCTTTCTGGATTCGTTTCAACGTGCAGGCGTGATTCGCGATGTGTACTTTGCCGCCGGCAGCCAGACGCCGTCTTATCGCGTATCGATCCGCCCGATCGAAATGGACGCGGAAATCACCCAGTTCCTGATGGACGTCGACGGCCAGACATTCACCTACACGCACGGGCCGCAAGTGGCGACCTCGGTGGCCTGGCCCGGGCCGCGCGGCGCCAATCAGGTTCGCATCTCGCTCTCGCCCCAGGTGGGCACGGCCGGGATGGTGACGTCGGGCCCGTGGGCCTTGAATCGCATGCTCGATCGCGCGCGCCTGGAGCGCGGCGCATCGCCCGAGATCGTGCGTGCAACCTATGACTTCGATGGAAAAAAAGTCGTGCTTGAAATCACTGCCAATAGCGTCAAAAGTCCCTTCCGCCTACCCGAGATGCAGGGCTTCAGCTGCCCGAGCCGGTCGTGAGGGGGCGCATGGCACCGCCGTCCGCAACCGCCATCGAACCCTTCGGCTGGTACGGCAAGATTCCTGCCGGGGGCGACTTCATGCATCGGCGCTTGCCGCGCGATCTGATCGGCTGGTGGGATCGTTGGCTGCAACATGGCTTGAACGGCCTGCGCCATTCGCCGCCTGAAGAAGGCTTGCGCGCGTTTCAATCGGCACCGATGTGGAACTTTGCGATCCCTTCCGGATTGGGCGCGGGCCGTGTGCAGTTCGGCTGCATTTCGCCCAGCCGCGATCGGGTGGGGCGCGCCTATCCTGTGTGCGCCATTCTGCAAGTGGCCAATGAAGACTACGAACCCGGCATGCTGCATCGCGCGGCGCGGTTCTACAGGGCGATCGGTGAAGGCCTGCTCACGGCCGTCCGTCATGGCTGCAGTCCGGAGCAACTCGATCAGACGCTCCTTCAGGCGCGTGGCGACATGATGCATATGCTGTCTGCCCCCAGGGCATCCGGGGCGCCGGTACCGCGCGGCGGAGGCGGCAGCGACATCATGGACATCCTGAACAGCGGCATGCCGGCGGCTGCAGCCGCGCCGGTGGCGCAACCCGTCGGATTGGGCTGGGAGGATCTCGCCGACTGCTTCAACCCCGGTTCGCACACCAGCTATTGGTGGACCAATCAGGCCGACGGCGCCGGGCTCTACACCTATCTGCACGGTGGCGCATTGAACGTCACCCTGTTTTCGAAATTATTTGCCTCCACGGCCGGCCTACGGCGATAAGATCACCGCTTCGGAAATCACAATCATGTTCAGCCCTTTCGCCATGACCTCACTCCGCGCATTGCCCGACGGTGCGGCCGCCGTGCCGCCCCGGCCGTTGTCGGCGATCGCCGCGACGCGCGCCGGCGCCGTGCCGCAGGCCCGTATCCGCCAGGTGATCGCCGAAATGATCGCGCCGCTATCGGCGTTGCATGCCGAAGGCCGGATCCATGGCGGCATCTCCACCGACACGATCGGCCTGGCCGAAGGCGGCCACGCCCAGTTGCTGGCGCCCGCATCCCAGGCACCGCGCAGCGCGGGCGATACCGCGCTGCGCGAAGGGCGCGCAACGGGTTTCAACGCATTCGAGCAATATACGGACGACCCGGCGTGGGCAGTGGGGCCCTGGACCGACATCTATGCGCTCAGCGCAGTGGCGTGCAGCCTGGTCTCGGGCACCGTGCCCCCGTCGGCGATCGACCGTTGCGTGCGCGACGACTACGTACCGCTTACCGCGCGAGCGATCGTGGGCTATGAAACCGCCTTCCTGTCGGCCATCGATGCCGGATTGTCGATGACGCCGTCGGGCCGGCCGCAGTCGCTGCAGGCATTTGCCGACGCCCTCGGCATCTTTTTCGCTCCGGCCCTGGTGGCGGCGCCCGTGCGGGCGGCCGTGCCGACGAGCGCGGCGCCCGCTTCGGTAACTGCCGCCGCCGCCCTCCCTACGCCCACGCCTTCGTCGATGGCAGGCGCATCAGAGGTCGGCAGCACGGGTGAGCATGCGCAAGCGGCCGTCGCCCCGACGCCGGCAGTGCGGGCCGCAACCGCCGCCGCGGCACCCATTGCCGTACCTGATAACGCCTCCGCCCCGGCCACGGCCCCCGTGATGCCGGCGGCCGAACGCACGGCGCCCCCGCGTTCGGCAGGTGTGGCGCCCGTTGGCGTCAACACCACCGCACGCAAGAAAAGCAGCAGCAGTGCACCCTGGCTGTTGATTCTGCTGGTGCTGATCGGCGGCGGAATCGGCATCTATATGTGGCTGCAGGATGGCTTTCCGCACGATACGCGCGGCACGGTCAACGCGGGGGCGGGCACCGCAGCAGGTACGCCTGTCGCGCGCGCGCCTGAGTCCGGCACAGGTGTGAACGGCGCTGCAGGCAGCCGGCCGGTCGGGCAATCTCCGGCAGCCGCCCCGGCAAACGGCGGGGCGCCCGGCAACGGCGGCCCGGCCGCTGCCCCGGCCGCACCGCTTGCCACGCCACCCGAACCGCCGCCGCTGGATTCGGCCGGGCGCTATGTGGGTCCGGCTGCGGCCGGCGCGACGCCGGGCACGTCTGCCGCAGCACCCGGCACGCCGGCTGAGCCGGGCGCAACGCCGGCCACGCCAGCCGTCGCCGGCGCTTCGGCGGCGAACGGCGGGAATGGTGCGAATGGTGGTGCAGGTGCAGGCGCAAATGGTATGGGCGCAGGCAGTGCGAACGGTGCTGCGGGTGCAGCGGGCACGAACGGCGCTACGGCCGCCACGGGTGTCGCCGGGGCGGTTGGCGGTGGTGTCCAGGGCCCGGCCGGCACCCAGGGCACGGCCGTCGGCGCGTCTAACGGCACTCCCAACGGCGCCCCTTCGCCGGGTACTGCTGCGGGCACACCTGCCGATCCCAATGCCTTGCCGCCGCTGGCGGGGGTGGAGCCGCCGATCGAAAAGCCGGTCGTGGTGCCGCAGGCCGTTTCGATCAATGTGCAACCCTGGGGCGAGGTGTTCGTCAATGGCGCGTCGCGCGGCGTGAGCCCGCCGTTGCGCCAGTTGCGTCTGGCGCCCGGTCAATACACGATCTCGATCCGCAACAGCGCTTCCGAGCCCTACACCACGCGGCTGACTGTCCAGGCGGGGCGTCCAGCGAGCATTTCGCACACCTTCAAATAAGCGGGTCGGGCGCCTCGTCGTCCAGGCGTCGAGAGGGCCCGGCAGGGCCTCGACGAGAAGCCGGCCGCCGGGTGCCGCCAGCCCGATCGCGCACCTGCGCGATGACGCAAGCTCGCCGCGTGTCGCACCTTATTCACATCCCGTGCGGGTAAATACCCACACCCATTGACAACCTCGGGTCATAGCGGGTACTCTCACGGGCTAACTGCAGCTCAAGGCATCTTCTCACCGTGCCTCGCGCTCCAGTTCCAATTTGCATGACTCCGCTCTTTTACGACTACGCGTGTTGATGTTTGCGCAGCGTTTTTGAGCGGGTTTTGCTCAAACTGCCTCCAGATCACGCGGTTTCCGGGTTGTTGTTCTTCCAGCCGCCCGGACTGCCGTTTTGGGTGCAACCCCCAAGAACGGGAACAGGCGTGAAGCCTGCCAGTGGTACGTAAAAGGGATTTCAAAGGTTATGCCAACCATCAGCCAACTCGTGCGCAAGCCGCGCGAAGTCAGCGTCATCAAGAGCAAGAGCCCCGCGCTCGAAAATTGCCCTCAGCGACGCGGTGTGTGCACCCGTGTGTACACCACCACCCCCAAGAAGCCGAACTCGGCACTGCGTAAAGTCGCCAAGGTGCGTCTGACCAACGGTTTCGAGGTCATCTCGTACATCGGCGGCGAAGGCCACAACCTGCAAGAGCACTCGGTTGTGCTCGTGCGTGGCGGTCGTGTCAAGGATTTGCCGGGTGTGCGTTATCACGTCGTCCGCGGTTCGCTTGACTTGCAAGGCGTCAAGGATCGTAAGCAAGCACGTTCGAAGTACGGCGCCAAGCGTCCGAAGAAAGCGTAATTGTTGTTGTGCCTGGAAGCGCTCAGCGTATCCGGGTTGTGCAGCCGCCGCGGCAATGATGCCGGGCAGGCGGTATGTAAGGGGTCGTCTATCAATGGATGACCACGGCCGTGTCACTGACGCGGTTCAACTGAACTGACACAGATAGGAAGCTGAAATGCCCCGTCGTCGCGAAGTACCCAAGCGTGAGATTCTGCCCGATCCTAAATTCGGCAGCGTCGAGCTCGCAAAATTCATGAACGTTGTCATGCTTGATGGCAAGAAGGCAGTCGCTGAGCGCATCATCTACGGTGCACTCGAACAAGTCGCGACCAAGACCGGCAAAGAGCCGATCGAGATCTTCTCCACGGCAATCAACAACATCAAGCCGATCGTAGAAGTGAAGAGCCGTCGAGTCGGCGGTGCCAACTACCAAGTGCCGGTTGAAGTGCGCCCTGTGCGCCGCCTGGCCTTGGCAATGCGTTGGCTCCGCGAAGCCGCGAAGAAGCGCGGTGAGAAATCGATGGATCTGCGTTTGGCAGGTGAGCTCATTGACGCAGCTGAAGGTCGTGGCGCCGCGATGAAGAAACGCGAAGACACGCACAAGATGGCCGAAGCCAACAAGGCATTCAGCCACTTCCGCTGGTAATTTAAGGAATAAACCATCATGGCCCGCAAAACCCCGATCGAGCGCTATCGCAACATTGGCATCTCTGCGCACATCGATGCAGGGAAGACCACCACCACGGAACGCATCCTGTTCTACACCGGTGTGAACCACAAGATCGGTGAAGTTCACGATGGCGCTGCCACCATGGACTGGATGGAGCAGGAGCAGGAGCGCGGCATTACCATTACGTCGGCGGCAACGACGGCGTTCTGGAGCGGCATGGGCAAGAACTACCCCGAACACCGCATCAACATCATCGACACCCCGGGTCACGTGGACTTCACCATTGAGGTGGAACGTTCCATGCGCGTGCTCGACGGTGCCTGCATGGTGTATTGCGCTGTGGGTGGTGTGCAGCCGCAGTCGGAAACCGTATGGCGTCAAGCCAACAAGTACGGTGTGCCCCGTCTCGCCTTCGTCAACAAGATGGACCGTACGGGCGCCAACTTCTTCAAGGTCTATGACCAGTTGAAGATGCGCCTGAAGGCCTCGCCCGTGCCGATCGTGATCCCCATTGGCGCCGAAGACACCTTCACGGGTGTGGTCGACCTCGTCAAGATGAAAGCAATCATCTGGGACGAAGCCGGTCAAGGCATCACGTTCAAGTACGTCGACATTCCCGCCGAGTTGCAGGATTCGGCTGACGAATGGCGCGAGAAGCTGGTCGAATCGGCTGCCGAATCGTCCGAAGAGCTGATGAACAAGTACCTCGAAGAGGGCAACCTCTCCGAAGAAGACATCACCCTGGGCATTCGCACGCGTACCATCGCCGGCGAAATCCAGCCGATGTTGTGCGGCACCGCGTTCAAGAACAAGGGCGTGCAACGCATGCTCGACGCCGTCATCGACTACCTGCCGTCGCCCGTGGATATTCCCCCGGTCAACGGCATGGACGACGAAGGCGAAGCGATTCAGCGTTCGGCCAACGACAGCGAAAAATTCTCGGCATTGGCATTCAAGCTGATGAGCGATCCGTTCGTCGGTCAATTGACCTTCGTGCGCGTTTACTCCGGCGTGCTGAAGTCGGGCGATACCGTGTTCAACCCCATCAAGGGCAAGAAAGAACGTATCGGCCGTATTCTGCAGATGCACGCGAACGAGCGTGAAGAAATCAAGGAAGTGTTGGCCGGCGACATCGCCGCCGTTGTGGGTCTGAAAGACGTCACGACCGGCGAAACGCTTTGCGACGTCGATTCGCACATCCTGCTCGAGCGCATGATTTTCCCCGAGCCCGTCATTTCGCAGGCTGTTGAGCCCAAGTCGAAGGCGGACCAGGAGAAGATGGGTCTGGCGCTGTCGCGTCTGGCTCAGGAAGATCCGTCTTTCCGCGTTCGTACCGACGAAGAATCCGGTCAAACCATCATTTCGGGTATGGGCGAGCTCCACCTCGAAATTCTGGTCGACCGCATGAAGCGTGAATTCAGCGTCGAAGCCAACGTGGGCAAGCCCCAGGTGGCTTACCGCGAAACCATCCGCACCACTTGCGAAGAAGCCGAAGGCAAATTCGTCAAGCAGTCGGGCGGCCGCGGTCAGTACGGTCACGCCGTGATCAAGGTCGAACCGCTCGAACCGGGTGGTGCAGGCTTTGAATTCGTCGACGCGATCAAGGGTGGTGTGGTTCCTCGCGAATTCATTCCGGCCGTTGAAAAGGGTATTCGCGACACGCTGGGTTCCGGCGTTATCGCGGGCTACCCCATCGTTGACGTCAAGGTCACGCTGTTCTTCGGTTCGTACCACGATGTGGACTCGAACGAAAACGCGTTCCGTATGGCGGGTTCGATGGCGTTCAAGGAAGGTCTGCGTCGCGCCAAGCCGGTGCTGCTCGAACCGATGATGGCCGTTGAAGTCGAAACGCCTGAAGACTATGCCGGTACGGTGATGGGCGATCTGTCCTCGCGCCGCGGTATGGTTCAAGGCATGGATGACATCATCGGTGGTGGCAAGATCATCAAGGCCGAAGTTCCGCTGGCCGAGATGTTCGGTTACTCGACGTCGCTGCGCTCGGCCACGCAAGGCCGTGCAACGTACACGATGGAATTCAAGCAATACGCTGAAGCGCCGAAGAACGTCGCTGACGAAGTTATTGCTGCGCGTACCAAGTAATTTTCAATCAATGCTTCGCTCCGGGTGTCCGGGGCGAGGCTCTAAAGTTTCCTTGATAGTTAAAGGATAGAGATCATGGCAAAAGGTAAGTTCGAACGCACCAAGCCGCACGTGAACGTGGGCACGATCGGTCACGTTGACCACGGCAAAACCACGCTGACGGCAGCGATCACGACGGTTCTGTCGGCGAAGTTCGGCGGCGAAGCCCGCGGCTACGACCAGATCGACGCGGCTCCGGAAGAAAAGGCACGCGGTATCACGATCAACACGGCACACGTCGAGTACGAAACGGAATCGCGTCACTACGCGCACGTTGACTGCCCGGGCCACGCTGACTATGTGAAGAACATGATCACGGGCGCCGCGCAAATGGACGGCGCCATCCTGGTGGTGTCGGCCGCTGACGGCCCGATGCCCCAAACGCGTGAGCACATCCTGCTGTCGCGTCAGGTGGGCGTGCCTTACATCATCGTCTTCCTGAACAAGGCAGACATGGTCGACGACGAAGAGTTGCTGGAACTGGTCGAAATGGAAGTGCGCGAGCTGCTTTCGAAGTACGACTTCCCGGGCGACGACACGCCGATCGTCAAGGGTTCGGCCAAACTGGCGCTGGAAGGCGACAAGGGCGAGCTGGGCGAGCAAGCGATTTTCAAGCTGGCCGAAGCGCTGGACACGTACATTCCGATGCCTGAGCGCGCGGTTGACGGTACGTTCCTGATGCCGGTGGAAGACGTGTTCTCGATCTCGGGTCGCGGCACGGTGGTGACGGGTCGTATCGAGCGCGGCATCATCAAGGTCGGCGAAGAAATCGAAATCGTCGGCATCAAGGACACGGTCAAGACGACGTGCACGGGCGTGGAAATGTTCCGCAAGCTGCTGGACCAAGGTCAAGCGGGCGACAACGTGGGCATTCTGTTGCGCGGCACGAAGCGTGAAGACATCGAGCGCGGCCAGGTGTTGGCCAAGCCCGGTTCGATCAAGCCGCACAAAGAGTTCACGGCTGAGGTCTACATTCTGTCGAAAGAAGAAGGTGGCCGTCACACGCCGTTCTTCCAGGGCTATCGTCCCCAGTTCTACTTCCGCACGACGGACGTGACGGGCACGATCGAACTGCCGAAGGACAAGGAAATGGTTCTGCCGGGCGACAACGTGTCGATCACGGTCAAGCTGTTGGCCCCGATCGCTATGGAAGACGGTCTGCGCTTCGCCATTCGTGAAGGCGGTCGTACCGTCGGCGCCGGCGTCGTGGCCACCATCATCGCCTAACTCTGCATCATCCCGGAGAGCCGCAGCGCGTGCGGCGGCCTCTCCTTCGTTCTTTAGGAAACGTCATGAAAAACCAGAAGATCCGCATCCGCTTGAAGGCATTTGACTACAAGCTGATCGATCAGTCGGCAGCTGAAATCGTCGATACCGCCAAGCGCACCGGCGCCGTGGTTCGTGGTCCCGTACCGCTGCCCACGCGCATCCGTCGCTACGACGTTCTGCGTTCGCCGCACGTCAACAAGACGTCGCGTGACCAGTTCGAGATCCGTACGCACCAGCGCTTGATGGACATCGTCGATCCTACGGACAAGACCGTTGACGCGTTGATGCGTCTGGACTTGCCCGCCGGCGTTGACGTCGAAATCGCCCTGCAGTAATCCAGGCGGCTTCGAACCCATAAAAACGCCCACGAGCAATCGTGGGCGTTTTTTTATGGGGGGCCTGAGCTAGGCCGCTCGGCCCGGCCGACGTGGATGTCGGCCGGCATCCACGCGGCCGATCTCACGCTACCAACGATATCGCAGCGTGGCCATCATCGTACGTTCGCTGCCCCAGTAGCACCCGATGGCGCTCAGGCAGCTCGCGACGTAGCGGCGATCGAACAGGTTCGACACATTGAATGCCGCACTCGCACCCCGCAGGCTGTCCGAGAGGCGGCCGAGGTCGTAGTCGAGCGCGGCATCCACCAGCGTCACCGGCTTCATGGCGAAGCGATTGTTGAGATCGCCGTAGTTGCTGCCGCGATAGGTCGCGCCCACGCCTGCGCCGAGGCCCGCCAACGGACCGCTTTGGACGGCATAGTGCGTCCAGAGTGCCGCCTGATGGCGAGGCACGAAAGCGAGCTGATTGCCGACCTGTCCTGCGCTGTCGGTGGCGTTGGTCTTCGTGATCTCGCTATCGGTGAATGCGTACGACGCAATCACACTCCACGCGTTCGAGAGTTGCGCCTTGCCTTCGAGCTCCAGTCCGCGCACCCGCACGCGGCCCGTTTGCACGGTGAAGTTCGTGCTCACAGGATCCGGCGCACTCACGTTGTTCTGTACGATCTCGAAGCCCGACAGGCTGACGAAGCTTGCCTGTCCTTCAGGTTGATATTTGATGCCGGCTTCGATCTGCTCTCCGGTCGTCGGCTTGAGCGCCGTACCGGTGCGGGTGGTGCCCGCCGTCGGTTGGAACGACGTCGAATAGCTGACATAGGGTGCCAGGCCATTGTCATAGAGATAGGTGGCGCCCACCCGGCCAGTCAAACGGTTGTCGCGTATCTTGTTGTCGTCGTTCGCGCCCGCCGCACGCCACGTATTGGTGTCGGTATCCGCCCAATCCTGGCGAGCGCCCAGCGTCAGACGCAGGCGGCCCAGATCGATCTGATCCTGCAGATAAATACCCAGCTGATCGCGCGACTGATTGATTCGCAGGCCGTCGGGCGGCACCTGGATATTCAGGTTGCCGTACACCGGGCGATACACGTCGAACAACGCAAAGCCGGTACCGGCCGGATTGCGCAGGATGTTCAACTGGCTTTCGGTAAAGCGCGAGGTTTCGTGCAGATAGTCGGTGCCCACGAGCACGGTGTGCCGCGAGCCGCCCAGATCGAAGCGAGCGGTGGCCTGGTTGTCGATTTGAAACGTGCGGGCATCTTCCGGAAATGCCCAGGCGTAGCGCACGGCCTGCGTGGGCGTGGCCATCTGGCCGATCTGCACGCGGCGCGAGTCGGTATCCACATGCGTATAACGCGCCGTCTGCTTCACGCTCCAGATATCGTTGAACCGGTGATCGACGGTATAGCCGAACATCGTCGTTTCGTTCTTGAAGCGATCGTAATCCGGGTCGCCCACGAAGCGATCGCGCGGGATGTAGCCTGCGGCGGTGGGGATCATGGTGCCCGCGTAGGGCAGCACAGGCCCGCCACCGCCGCCTTTGGAATCGATTTTCTGATACTGCGCGGAGAGGTTGATGCTGGTGTTGGCCGAAGGCTGCCACGTGAAGCTCGGCGCGATGAAAGCGCGGTCGTCGTCCGCATGCTGAAACTGCGTGTCGCCGGTGCGGCCCACGCCGGTCAGGCGATAAAGGAACTTGCCCTCGTCGTCGGCCGGTCCCGAGAAATCGAACCCCGTCTGCACCTGGTCGAAAGACCCATAGCTCGCAAACACCTCATTGGTGCGCTCCGCAGTAGGCCGCTTGCTGGTCATGTTGACCAATCCACCCGGCGTCGTCTGCCCGAATAAGCCCGACGACGGACCTTTCAATACTTCAACCCTTTCCAGGCCGTACGTATCGATGCGGGGTTGCGAATAGCCGCGGGCGCCAAACGGCAGCAGCAGGCCATCCAGATAGCGGGCCGGGCGAAAGCCGCGCACGGTGAGCCAGTCATACCGCACGTCGTTGTCGCCGTACTGCGCAACCACGCCCGGTGTGTAGCGCACCGCTTGGACGAGCGACGTTACGCCGCGCTGATCCATCTCATTGCGTGTGATCACATTGATCGTTTGCGGTGTTTCGATCAGGGCGCTGTCGGTCTTGGAGCCCGAGCGCGAGCGCACCGCGGTGAACGTATCGCCCGCCGTGTCGCTTCCGGTCGCGGCATCGCCGCGCACGACAACCGGCGCCAACTGAACGGTGCTGCCGGATGCGGCCTGGGCGGCCGCCGTGTGCGGGAACAAAACAGGTATGGTGCAGGCCAGGGCAAGCGCTGCGGCAAGTGGTGCGGGAGCAAACGGCGCCACGGTAAACCTCGTCTGGAGTGGGGGTAAATGAACGATAATCATTATCGGTAGCCGATCATCCCAGACACATCCTGTCGCGGCTTGCGAAATTCCGCCCGAAATTGTCGAATTAACGGTTCTGCAACGCCGGCTTGCCATGGCTGCCCTTACCGCCGGATCCCATAGAAGGACGTGCCTTATGCCGCAATCGATCGCGCTGGACGCTGCCCGGATTGAAACCCCGCCGAGGGGCGCGCACGAGTGGTGGCGCGACACCTTGCCCACGGTGCCCGTCACCCGCGACTGGAATGCCATCATCGCCTGCCTGGAGCGGGTAGATCACGGTGTCAGTCTCGCAGTGCTCGACGGCACGCCCCGCAAACCCGTCCATTTGCCGGCCCCCGGCGCGTCGGTCTTCGGCATTCAGGTGTGGTTGACGACGGGCGCCGAGGTGCAGGTCGATCGGGCGAGCGTTTGCTTGCCGATCGCGGGCGACGTGGTGCTGTTTCGTTACGCCGCCGGCAGCGCCAGCCGTACGCGCATTCCTGGCGGCCGCCCGGTCAATATGGTGGATATCCGTTTCAGTGAGGCGGCGCTCGCCGCACGCGGCGCGCAAGCCTTGTGCGACATGTTGCAGGATCGCTGCGCGGCCTCCTTGAGCCGATCGGATAGCGGGGCTTTCGTGGCATGCCTGCCGGCGCCACCCGCGCTGCTGGCATTGGCACGCGCGATGGCGGCGTGCCCGCAAAACAGCCGGCTGGCGCGACGTCTCTGGTGGCAGGCCCGCGCACTCGAGGCCCTATCCGTGACGGCCGAGTTGCTGAGCAGCGCGGCGCCGCAGGCCGTAATGGGCGATGCGCACCAGGCTGCCTTGCGCGCCGAGCGCGTGCTCCTGCAGCGATTCGGCGAGGACTGGACTGCCGAACGGCTGGCACGCATGCTGCACATGAGCGAGAAACGTCTGCAACGTGCCTTTCGGCAAATCGTCGGCATGACGGTCAGTGCGCGGTTGCGCGCGATCCGGCTCGATGTGGCCGCCAGCATGCTGGCGGACGGGCGGCGGGTGACCGACGTGGCGGCCGATGTCGGTTACGCCAGCCTGAGTCATTTCAGCCAGAGCTTCCGCGCGCAGTTCGGCCGCTCGCCTCAGCAATGGCGGGGATCGGAGACCAGCGTTCCGCAGGCATAGCTGTGTCGCCGCCGCAACACACTTGTCTGCGCTAAGTGTTTGTATTGCCAAGATATTGCTGCTATAGTTTCAGGCTTGCCATTTTTGGCAGGGTTGCGCATAGCTATCGGGCACCATGCACCATTTGGAGCAGGCCGCTTCGGAAGCGCGATATGCGTCGTTCTGCAGGCATTTAACCCAAGACGAAAACCATTACTTTCGTCTGAAATTAGCCCCGACCAATCGCAGTCGGGAATGGAGAAAACGATGTCGAATCCGACACCCACGCCTGCCGCCCATCGGCTGGGTCTGGTGGGTCGCAAGGTCGGCATGACCCGCATTTTTACCGAGGATGGTGAATCCATTCCGGTTACCGTGCTGGACGTGTCCAACAACCGTGTGACTCAAGTCAAGTCCCCTGAAACCGACGGCTATGCTGCGGTTCAAGTGGCCTACGGCACCCGTCGCGCCTCGCGTGTAGTCAAGCCGCAAACCGGCCACTATGCGAAGGCTGGCGTTGAAGCCGGTAGCATCCTCAAAGAATTCCGCCTCGATCCCACCCGCGCCGCCGAGTTTTCGGCTGGTAGCGTGATTGCCGTGGAAAGCGTGTTCGAAGCCGGCCAACAGGTCGACGTCACGGGCACCACCATCGGTAAGGGCTTCGCCGGTACCATCAAGCGCCACCACTTCGGTTCGCAACGCGCGTCGCACGGTAACAGCCGTTCGCACCGTGTGCCGGGCTCGATCGGCCAAGCGCAAGATCCCGGTCGCGTGTTCCCCGGTAAGCGCATGTCCGGTCACCTCGGTGACGCGACCCGCACCGTGCAGAACCTCGACGTGGTTCGCGTCGATGTCGAGCGCGGCCTGCTGATGGTCAAAGGCGCGGTTCCGGGTCATGCCGGCGCCGATATCGTTGTGCGTCCGGCCATCAAGATGGCCAAAAAGGGAGCATAAGCCATGGATCTGAAGCTCCTGAATGCTCAAGGTCAATCCGACGCTACGTTCAGCGCGCCCGACACCGTGTTCGGCCGTGACTACAACGAAGCCCTGATTCACCAAATCGTCGTGGCCTACCAGGCCAACGCGCGCAGCGGCAACCGTGCACAGAAAGACCGTGCGGAAGTCAAGCACTCCACGAAGAAGCCGTGGCGTCAAAAGGGTACGGGCCGCGCTCGTGCCGGTATGACGTCCTCGCCGATCTGGCGTGGGGGTGGTCGCACGTTCCCGAACTCGCCCGACGAGAATTTCAGCCAGAAGGTCAACAAGAAGATGTACCGCGCCGGGATCCGTTCGATCTTGTCGCAGCTGGCCCGTGAAGGCCGCATCTCCGTCGTTGAAACGTTCTCGCTCGATACGCCCAAGACCAAGGACGCCGCCGTCAAGCTGCGTGACATGGGTCTGGAATCGGTGTTGATCATCACCGATGCGGTCGACGAAAACGTCTACCTGGCCACCCGCAACCTGCCGCACGTTGCTGTGGTTGAAACGCGTTACGCCGATCCGCTGTCGCTGATCCACTACAAGAAAGTGGTTATCACCAAGTCGGCCATCGCTCAATTCGAGGAGATGCTGGGATGAATGCAGAACGTTTGTTGCAAGTCATTCTGGCTCCGATCGTGACCGAAAAGGCCACGTTCGTCGCCGAAAAGTACCAGCAAGTCGCTTTCCGCGTCGTGGATACCGCGACCAAGCCGGAAATCAAGGCTGCCGTCGAACTGCTGTTCAAAGTGCAGGTCGAGTCCGTGCAGGTCCTCAACCGCAAAGGCAAAGTCAAGCGCTTTGGCCGATTCATGGGTAAGCGCCGCAGTGAGCGCAAGGCCTATGTGTCGCTCAAGGAAGGCCAGGAAATCGACTTTGCGGAGGTGATGTAAATGGCCCTCGTAAAAGTTAAACCGACATCGGCCGGCCGCCGCAGCATGGTTAAGGTGGTAAGCCCTAACCTGCACAAGGGTGAGCCGTTCGCTCCGTTGCTTGAAAAGCAGATTCGTGGTTCGGGCCGTAACAACAACGGTCACATCACGGTTCGCCATCGTGGCGGCGGTCACAAGCAGCACTACCGCGTCATCGATTTCCGTCGCAACAAGGACGGCATTCCGGCGAAGGTCGAGCGTCTTGAATATGACCCCAACCGCACCGCGCACATTGCACTCCTGTGCTACGCGGACGGCGAACGTCGCTACATCATCGCTCCTCGTGGTCTGGAAGTCGGCGTGACGCTGCTTTCGGGCGTCGAAGCCCCGATCCGCGCCGGCAACACGTTGCCGATCCGCAATATCCCGGTCGGCTCGACGATCCATTGCATCGAAATGCTCCCGGGCAAGGGTGCTCAGATGGCCCGTTCGGCTGGTGCTTCGGCTGTGCTGCTGGCGCGTGAGGGCGTTTACGCTCAAGTGCGTCTGCGCTCCGGCGAAGTCCGTCGCGTGCACATCGAATGCCGTGCCACGATCGGTGAAGTCGGCAATGAAGAACACAGCCTGCGCCAAATCGGCAAGGCCGGTGCAATGCGTTGGCGCGGTGTCCGCCCGACGGTTCGTGGCGTTGCCATGAACCCGGTCGATCACCCGCACGGTGGTGGCGAAGGCCGCACCGGTGAAGCACGCGAGCCGGTCAGCCCTTGGGGTACTCCGTCGAAGGGTTTCAAGACTCGACGCAACAAGCGGACGAACAATATGATCGTCCAACGGCGCAAGCGCAAGTAAGGGGCGAACATCATGTCACGTTCGATCAAGAAAGGCCCGTTTGTCGACGCGCATCTGATCAAGAAGGTCGATGCAGCCGTCGTGGGCAAAGACAAGAAGCCGATCAAGACCTGGTCGCGCCGGTCCACCATCCTGCCCGATTTCATCGGGCTGACTATCGCTGTGCACAACGGCCGTCAGCACGTTCCCGTTTATATCAACGAGAACATGGTCGGTCACAAGCTCGGCGAATTCGCGCTGACCCGTACGTTCAAGGGTCATGCTGCGGACAAGAAGTCGAAGAGGTAAGCGATGGAAACTCAAGCCATTATCCGTGGGGTGCACATCTCCGCGCAAAAGACCCGACTCGTTGCGGACTTGATCCGTGGTAAGTCGGTTGCGCAAGCACTGAACATCCTCACCTTTTCCCCCAAGAAGGCGGCCGTCATCCTGAAGAAGGCCGTCGAATCCGCTATCGCCAACGCCGAGCACAACGACGGCGCCGATATCGATGAGCTGAAGGTCACCACGATCTATGTGGACAAGGCTCAATCGATGAAGCGCTTCTCGGCGCGCGCCAAGGGCCGCGGTAACCGTATCGAGAAGCAGACTTGCCACATCGTGGTCAAAGTCGGCGCGTAAGGAGCAACGATGGGTCAGAAAATTCACCCGATTGGGTTCCGTCTCGCGGTATCCCGTAACTGGTCGTCCAAGTGGTTTGCGGACGACAAGGCCTTTCCCGGCATGTTGGCGCAAGACATCCGTGTTCGCGAGTATCTGAAGAAGAAGCTCAAGAGCGCGTCGGTCGGCCGCGTGATCATCGAGCGTCCCGCCAAGAACGCCCGCATCACCATTTACTCGGCTCGTCCGGGCGTGGTGATCGGCAAGCGTGGCGAAGACATCGAGAACCTGAAGAGCGATCTGCAGCGTTTGATGGGCGTGCCCGTGCACGTCAACATCGAGGAAATCCGCAAGCCGGAAACCGACGCTCAACTGATTGCCGATTCGATCTCGCAACAGCTCGAAAAGCGCATCATGTTCCGTCGTGCGATGAAACGCGCGATGCAAAACGCGATGCGTCTGGGTGCCCAGGGCATCAAGATCATGAGCGCCGGTCGTCTGAACGGTATCGAAATCGCTCGCACCGAGTGGTATCGCGAAGGTCGTGTGCCGTTGCACACCCTGCGCGCCAATATCGACTACGGTACGTCCGAAGCCCACACCACGTACGGTGTGATCGGTATCAAGGTCTGGGTCTACAAGGGCGACATGCTCCCGAACGGCGAAATGCCGCCGGAAGTGGTCACTCCCCGTGAAGATGATCGCCGTCCCCGCCGCGCCCCGCGCGGTGACCGTCCGGAAGGCGCTCGCGCCGGCCGTCCGGGTGCGGGTCCTGGTGGTCGTGGACGCGGTCCGCGCAAGGCTGATGGCGCCGCGACGCCGACGCCCGAAGGAGAATAAAGATGCTGCAACCGTCACGCAGAAAATATCGTAAAGAGCAAAAAGGCCGTAACACCGGTCTGGCTACTCGCGGAACGGACGTTTCGTTCGGCGATTTCGGCTTGAAGTCGACCGATCGCGGTCGTCTGACGGCGCGCCAGATCGAGGCTGCTCGTCGTGCCATTAACCGTCACATGAAGCGTCAAGGTAAAACCTGGATTCGTATTTTTCCGGATAAGCCTATTTCGCAAAAGCCTGCCGAAGTCCGGATGGGTAACGGTAAGGGCAACCCCGAGTATTGGGTCGCTGAAATTCAACCGGGCAAAGTGCTGTATGAGCTGGGTGGTGTAAGCGAAGAAATCGCGCGTGAAGCCTTCCGCTTGGCCGCTGCAAAGCTGCCGCTCCGGACCACGTTCGTCGCGCGTCATATCGGTGCTTAAGGAGTACTAAATGAAAGCCAGCGAACTCCGTTCGAAAGACGCCGCCGAGCTCGGCAAAGAGCTCGAAAGTCTGTTGCGTGCGCAATTCGGTCTGCGTATGCAGCGGGCCACTCAACAGCTTGCCAACCACAGCCAGCTTGGCAAAGTGCGCCGCGACATCGCGCGCGTACGCACCTTGCTGACCGAGAAGGCAGGGAAATAATCATGAGTGAAACTCAAGAAGTCGCAGTCCCCAAGAAGAACCAGCGTACGCTGGTCGGCAAAATCGTCAGCAACAAGATGGATAAAACCGTCGTGGTGCAGGTCGAAAGCCGAGTGAAGCACCCGATCTACGGTAAGGTCATCACGCGCCGCAATAAGTACAAGGCGCATGACGAGACGAACCAGTACAACGAAGGCGACACTGTCGAAATCGCTGAAGGCCGTCCCATCTCCCGCTCGAAGTCGTGGAGTGTGGTGCGCCTGGTCGAGGCTGTCCGCGTCATCTAAGTCGGACTTGCCGTAGGCGCTCAGGCGCTTGCGGCAACCAAAAAAAGGGCCGGGAGAAGCAATTCTCCCGGCCCTTTTTCCATGCTGCGCAGTATTCGATATTCAGATCAGCGCAGTATTTGATATTCAGATCAGATATGCGTGATGAACTTGGTCACGAGGTAACCATCGAACGTCTCGGTGCCGCCTTCGCTACCGATGCCGCTATCCTTGATTCCGCCGAACGGCGTCTCAGCTAATGCGCTACCGAAGTGATTGATGTTGACCATGCCGGCTTCCAGGCCGTTGGACACTTTCGTGGCGGTCTGCAGCGAATTGGTGAACACGTAGGACGACAACCCGAACGGCAGGCTGTTGGCACGCTTGAGCACTTCCTCCGTCTCCTTGAATCGCACGATCGGGGCGATCGGACCGAAAGGCTCTTCGGTCATCAGCATCGAATCTTCGGGCAGATCGGTAACGATCGTGGGCGCAAAGAAGTAGCCCGGGCCGGCAATGGGCTCGCCGCCGGTCACGATCTTGCCGCCGCGCTGCTTTGCATCTTCCACGAACTTGCTCATCGCCGGCACCCGGCGTTGGTGCGCGAGCGGTCCCATTTCGATGCCGTCGTCCAGGCCGTTGCCCACCTTCACGCCCTTCGTGACCTCGGTGAACTTGGCCAGAAACTCTTCATACGCCTTTTCCTGAACGTAGAAGCGCGTGGGCGAGACGCACACCTGGCCGGCGTTGCGCAGCTTGAACTTGGCCAGCATCTTGGCGGCACGATCGATATCGGCGTCGTCAAATACCAGAACAGGGGAGTGGCCGCCCAGTTCCATGGTGGCGCGTTTCATGTGCTGCCCGGCCAATGCGGCGAGTTGCTTGCCCACTGGCACCGAGCCGGTAAACGAGATCTTGCGCACGATGGGTGAGCGGATCAGGTAGTCGGAAATGACCGGGGGATCGCCCCAGACCACGTTCAGCACGCCCTTGGGCAGGCCGGCGTCATGAAACATGCGAGCGATCGCCATGACAGCGCTGGGCGAATCCTCCGGACCCTTCAGGATTACGGTGCAGCCGGCGCCGATCGCGGCGGCGACCTTGCGGATGGCCTGGTTGTAGGGGAAGTTCCAGGGCGTGAAGGCGGCGCAGACGCCGATCGGCTCGCGCACGACGATCTGACGCACGTCGGGATTGCGGGGTGTGATCACGCGACCGTAGATCCGGCGGCATTCTTCGGCATGCCAGTCGGCATGCTCGGAGCACGACACCACTTCACCCACGGCCTCGGCCAGCGGCTTGCCCTGGTCGAGCGTCATGTTGCGCCCGATCTCCTTGGCCTGGTCGCGCGACAGCTGACCCACCTTGCGCAGCACGGCCGCGCGATCCATCGGTGACGACACCTTCCATGTCTGGAACGCCCGTTCGGCCGCGGCCAGGGCGCGATCCAGATCCTTCTGCGTCGCGTGCGGCAGTTGGCCGAGCACATCGCCCGTTGCCGGGTTCACAACGTCTTGCGTCTTGCGGCCTTCACCGGAAACGAATTCTCCATCGATATAAAGCGCCAATGTTTCGTACATGCGACAACCTTTAGAAAGCGGTGAGAGGGAAATTGCGGGTGATGCGATCGGGACAGCGCGTGTGCGGGTACTGCGGCACACGGAAAATACATTTGCGGGTGGTGTGACTGCGAAACGGTCATCTCCGGAACATGCGGGCGCGGCGTCGACCCTGCAGGCGTCGAACCGTCCTGCGTATACCGCCATGCGTCCAACCGTCCTGCAGCGAACGTTCTTGCGCCGAACCGCCTTGCAGCGAACCTGTCGCGCCGGGCATAGCCTTACAGTCTAACGAAAAAACAACGCACTGGTGAAGCTGCCGAGATAAGGGCTTGCGTCATGTCCCGGTCCGCGTTATTATCAACGGCTTTCCCGCATTCCCAATTGCGCGGTCGTAGAACACCAGCGAGAGGCGCCACGCGTTTCACGCCAGTATCCAGGCCAGCATCGAGAGTGTAGGAAGAAACACCCGCAGGATTTCAACCCAGGGTCGGCTTCACTAGCTAGCCTTACGGGACCAAAACTGGCGGGAGAGGCGTGATCCGGGTTCGGGATGCGTTTCTCCGGTTAAGTTGGAATAGGAAAAATCATGATCCAAATGCAGACCACGCTGGACGTGGCCGACAACACTGGTGCGCGTCATGTGATGTGCATCAAGGTGCTCGGCGGTTCCAAGCGCCGTTATGCCGGTATCGGCGACATCATCAAGGTGACGGTCAAAGACGCCGCGCCCCGCGGACGCGTCAAGAAAGGCGAAATTTATAACGCTGTGGTGGTTCGTACCGCCAAGGGCGTGCGCCGGAAAGACGGTTCGCTTATCAAGTTCGGTGGCAACGCCGCTGTTTTGCTCAATGCCAAGCTGGAGCCCATCGGCACCCGCATCTTCGGACCCGTTACGCGCGAATTGCGTACCGAAAAGTTCATGAAGATCGTGTCGTTGGCCCCGGAAGTGCTGTAAGGAGCCTTCGATGAACAATATCCGTAAAGGCGACGAAGTCATCGTCCTGACCGGCCGCGATAAAACGCGCCGTGGCGTCGTCCTGGCTTGCCTGGACGCCGACCATGTACTGGTCGAAGGTATCAATACCGTCAAGAAGCACACCAAGCCTAACCCGATGGCCAACAATCCTGGTGGCATCATCGAGAAGACCATGCCGATCCACATCTCGAATGTGGCGCTCTTCAACCCCGCGACCGGCAAAGCTGACCGCGTAGGCGTGAAAGAAGTGGATGGCCGCAAGGTGCGTGTGTTTCGTTCCAACGGTGCCGAAGTCGGCGCCAAGGCGTAAGGGGCGAACAACATGGCTCGTTTGCAAGAAATCTACCGCGACAAAATCTCCGGCGACCTGACGAAGCAGTTTGGTTACAAGAGCGCCATGGAAGTGCCGCGCATCCTGAAGATCACCCTGAACATGGGTGTCTCGGAAGCGGTCTCCGACAAGAAAGTCATTGAACACGCTGTGTCGGATCTGACGAAGATCGCCGGCCAACGTCCCGTGATCACGAAGACGCGCAAAGCTATCGCCGGCTTCAAGATCCGTGAAGACTATCCGATCGGTTGCATGGTCACGTTGCGTGGTCGCCGCATGTACGAATTCCTGGACCGTCTGGTCGCTGTCGCGCTGCCGCGCGTTCGCGACTTCCGCGGTATCTCGGGTCGTGCGTTCGACGGCCGTGGTAACTACAACATCGGGGTGAAAGAGCAGATCATTTTCCCCGAGATCGAATACGACAAAATCGACGTGATTCGTGGGATGAACATCAGCATCACCACTACCGCGAAGACTGACGAAGAAGCCAAGGCGCTGTTGACGGCCTTCAGCTTCCCGTTCCGCAACTAAGGGGCGATGACGTGGCAAAACTTTCACTGATCAATCGCGACATCAAGCGTACCAAGCTGGTCGAGAAATACGCACCGAAGCGCGCAGCGCTGAAGGCGATCGTCGACGACCAATCCAAGACCGACGAAGAGCGTTACCAGGCTCGGCTGAAGATTCAGCAATTGCCCCGCAACGCGAACCCGACTCGCCAACGTAACCGTTGCGCGGTGACCGGTCGTCCCCGCGGCGTGTACAGCAAGTTCGGTCTGACGCGTCACAAACTGCGTGAAATGGCGATGCGCGGAGAAATCCCGGGTATCACCAAGGCCAGCTGGTAGGAGAACGAATATGAGCATGAGCGATCCGATCGCCGATATGCTGACGCGCATCCGCAATGCGCAGCAGGTTGACAAAGTCACGGTTAGCATGCCCTCCTCGAAGCTGAAGGCAGCCATTGCTGCCGTGCTGAAAGACGAGGGTTATATCGACAGTTTCGAAGTGAAGGGTTCGCAAGCGAAGCCTGAACTCGAAATCACCCTCAAGTATTACGCCGGCCGTCCGGTTATCGAGCGCATCGACCGCGTCTCGCGCCCCGGCTTGCGTGTGTACAAGGGCCGTAGCAACATTCCTCAAGTCATGAATGGCTTGGGCGTGGCTATCGTCTCGACCTCGCGCGGCGTCATGACCGACCGCAAAGCACGCGCCGATGGCGTGGGCGGCGAAGTTTTGTGCTACGTGGCCTAAGGAGAGATTCTAATGTCACGTATCGCTAAATATCCGGTCGAACTGCCGAAGGGTGTCGAAGCCCAAATCGCGCAGGACCAAATTACAGTCAAGGGCCCGTTGGGCACCTTGAACCAGTCGCTGAACGGTTTCGTCGACATCAAGCAGGACGGCACGTCGTTGTCGTTCAAGGCTGCCGACGATTCGCGCGAAGCCAAGGCCATGTCGGGTACCGTGCGCGCGCTTGTCGCGAACATGGTCACCGGCGTAAGCAAGGGTTTCGAGCGCAAGCTGAACCTGGTCGGCGTGGGTTACCGCGCTCAGATCCAAGGCGACGCGGTTAAATTGCAACTGGGTTTCTCCCACGACGTGCTTCATAAGTTGCCCGCTGGTGTCAAGGCCGAGTGCCCGACCCAGACCGAGATCATCATCAAGGGCTCGAACAAGCAAGTCGTCGGTCAAGTGGCTGCCGAGATCCGTGCATATCGCGAACCTGAACCCTATAAGGGCAAAGGCGTGCGGTATTCGGATGAGCGCGTGGTCATCAAAGAGACCAAGAAGAAATAACCGCTCAGGCAAGGACGAATCATGGACAAGAAAATTTCCCGTTTGCGTCGTGCGGTACCGACTCGCCGGAAGATCAGCGAGTTGCGCGTACATCGCCTCTCGATCTTCCGCTCGAACCAGCACATCTACGCAAACATCATTGCGCCGGAAGGCGACCGCGTACTCGTCAGCGCTTCGACGTTGGAAGCGGAAGTGCGTCAGCAATTGGCCGACAAGACGGGTCGTGGCGGCAATGCCGCTGCCGCCAGCTTGGTGGGCAAGCGCGTCGCCGAGAAGGCCAAGGCTGCCGGTATCGAACTGGTTGCCTTCGACCGCTCGGGCTTTCGTTACCATGGCCGCGTGAAAGCGCTGGCCGATGCCGCGCGTGAAGCCGGCCTGAAGTTCTAAGCGAGGAGTTGTCAAATGGCTAAGATGCAAGGCAGGAATGCCCCGGAGCAACCCGATGACGGCCTTCGCGAAAAAATGATCGCGGTCAACCGCGTGAGCAAAGTCGTCAAGGGTGGTCGCACCATGAGCTTTGCCGCGCTGACCGTGGTAGGCGATGGCGATGGTCGTATCGGCATGGGTAAGGGCAAGGCCCGCGAAGTACCCGTGGCAGTACAGAAGGCAATGGAACAGGCCCGCAACGGTCTGTTCAAGGTTGCCCTCAAGAACGGCACGCTGCATCACACGGTGGTGGGTAAGCACGGTGCATCCACCGTTCTGATCTCGCCCGCAGCTGAAGGTACTGGCGTTATCGCCGGCGGCCCGATGCGCGCGATTTTCGAAGTGATGGGTGTGCGTAACGTGGTTGCCAAGAGCCTGGGCTCGAGCAACCCCTACAACATGGTGCGTGCGACGCTTAACGGCCTGCGCGCGTCCCTGACTCCGGCTGATGTGGCTGCCAAGCGCGGCAAATCGGTCGAAGAAATCCTGGGGTAAATCATGGCTCAGAAGCAGATTAAGGTTACGCTCGTGCGTTCGACCATCGGCACCAAGCAAGCTCACCGCGACACCGTTCGTGGTCTGGGTCTGCGTCGTGTCAATAGCTCGAAAGTGCTGATCGATACGCCCGAAGTGCGTGGAATGATCAACAAGGTTGATTATCTCGTCGCCGTTTCGGACGCCTAAGGAATTACGATGTCGGAAATTCAACTTAACAAGATCGCGCCGGCTGTTGGTGCGAAGCATGCTAAGCGCCGTGTCGGCCGTGGCATCGGTTCGGGTCTGGGTAAAACCGCCGGACGTGGTCACAAGGGTCAGAAATCGCGTTCGGGCGGCTTCCACAAGGTTGGCTTCGAAGGCGGTCAAATGCCGCTGCAGCGTCGTTTGCCCAAGCGTGGTTTCACCCCGCTGGGTCAGCACCTGTACGCCGAAGTCCGCTTGTCGGACCTGCAATCCCTGCCCATCGACGAGATCGACGTGCAAGCGCTCAAGCAAGCCAACATCGTTGGTCAGCAAGTTCGCTACGCCAAAGTGATCAAGTCGGGTGAACTGTCGCGCAAGGTCGTGCTCAAAGGCATTACCGCAACCGCGGGCGCCAAGGCAGCGATCGAAGCCGCTGGCGGCTCGCTCGACTGATCAGTGAGGTGATAGGTGGCTAACGCACAGGCACTGGGTAAGACAGGTCCGCGTTACGGCGATTTGAAACGCCGTTTCGTGTTCTTGATCCTCGCCTTGGTCGTGTACCGTCTGGGTACGCATATCCCCGTTCCGGGCATCAATCCGGACGCGCTGGCGGAGCTTTTCCGTCAGAACGAGGGCGGTATTCTGGGCCTGTTCAACATGTTCTCGGGTGGCGCACTGTCGCGCTTTTCGATTTTCGCCCTCGGGATCATGCCGTACATCTCGGCCTCCATCATCATGCAGTTGATGTCGGTGGTGGTGCCGTCTCTGGAAGCCCTCAAGAAAGAGGGTGAGGCCGGCAGACGCAAGATCACGCAGTACACGCGCTACGGCACGGTACTGCTGGCCTTGGTGCAGGCCGTCGGGATTTCGGTAGCGTTGGAATCGCAGCCTGGCCTGGTCATCGATCCGGGCCTGCTGTTCCGATTCACCACGATCGTGACCCTGGTCACCGGCACCATGTTCGTCATGTGGCTGGGTGAACAGATCACTGAGCGCGGTCTCGGCAACGGTATTTCGATTCTGATTTTCGCCGGTATCGTGGCGGGCTTGCCCTCTGCGCTGGCGGGACTTCTGGATCTGGTGCGCACCAATGCGATGTCGCCGGTATCGGCCTTGTTCATCGTCGCCCTCGTCGTGCTCGTAACCGCTTTCGTCGTCTTCGTCGAACGTGGTCAGCGCAAGATTACGGTGAACTATGCCAAGCGTCAGGTCGGCAACAAGATCTACGGTGGTCAAAGCTCGCATTTGCCGCTCAAGCTGAACATGGCCGGGGTGATTCCGCCGATCTTCGCATCGTCGATCATTCTGTTCCCTGCCACGATCACGAGCTGGTTCTCGAGCAGCGAAAACATGCGTTGGTTGGGTGATCTGGCGGCCGCTCTGGCGCCCCGTCAGCCGCTCTACATCACGCTGTATTCCGCAGCCATCATTTTCTTCTGCTTTTTCTATACCGCGCTGGTGTTCAACAGCCGGGAAACTGCGGATAACCTGAAGAAAAGCGGTGCCTTCATCCCCGGCATTCGTCCTGGTGAGCAAACGTCGCGCTATATCGACAAGATATTGATGCGTCTGACGCTGGCCGGTGCGTTGTACATCACGCTGGTGTGTTTGATGCCCGAGTTTCTGGTGATGCGCTGGAACGTGCCGTTCTATTTTGGCGGAACGTCCCTGCTGATCATCGTGGTGGTAACGATGGACTTCATGGCTCAGGTTCAGGCCTACATGATGTCCCACCAGTACGATTCGTTGCTCAAGAAGGCGAACTTCAAGGGCTCGAACATGCCGATGCGTTAAAGCGAAAAGATGGCAAAGGACGACGTCATTCAGATGCAGGGCGAGGTTGTAGAAAACCTTCCCAACGCGACATTCCGCGTCAAACTGGAAAATGGCCATATTGTGTTGGGCCATATTTCCGGCAAGATGCGCATGCACTACATCCGGATTCTGCCGGGTGACAAGGTCACAGTGGAACTCACTCCCTATGACCTGTCTCGCGCCAGAATCGTGTTCCGCTCGAAATAGCGGACCGATAACGGAATACTAGGAGTTCAACCATGAAAGTAATGGCTTCAGTCAAGCGGATCTGCCGCAACTGCAAAGTTATCAAGCGTCACGGAGTTGTGCGTGTTATCTGCACCGACCCGCGTCACAAGCAGCGTCAGGGCTAATTCGGATTTCCTCCGATTGCCGACCACGCATAGAAGAATCATTTAAGGAACACAGTCATGGCCCGTATTGCCGGCATTAACATTCCGCCGCAACAACACGCCGAGATCGGTTTGACCGCTATTTTTGGTATCGGTCGAACGCGCGCCCGCAAGATTTGCGAAGCCGCTGGTGTACCTCTGACCAAGAAAGTCAAGGACCTCAACGACGCCGAGCTCGAGCGCATCCGTGAACACGTTGGCGTGTTCACCGTCGAAGGCGACCTCCGCCGCGAAGTGCAACTGTCGATCAAGCGTTTGATCGATCTGGGCACCTACCGCGGCATGCGTCACAAGCGTGGTCTGCCGCTTCGCGGCCAGCGCACGCGCACCAACGCGCGCACCCGTAAGGGTCCGCGTCGCGCTGCTGCGTCCCTGAAGAAATAATCGAGGAAATAGATTATGGCGAAAGCTTCGCAAAGCGGCGCATCGCGCGTACGCAAAAAGGTCAAGAAGAGCGTTTCGGACGGTATTGCCCACGTCCACGCGTCCTTCAACAACACCATCATCACCATCACGGATCGCCAGGGCAATGCTTTGTCCTGGGCGACTTCGGGTGGAGCGGGCTTTAAGGGTTCGCGTAAATCGACGCCGTTCGCGGCACAGGTCGCTGCCGAAACGGCCGGCCGTGTGGCTCTCGAGTACGGCATCAAGACGCTGGAAGTGCGCATCAAGGGCCCTGGTCCTGGTCGCGAATCTTCGGTGCGCGCGCTGAATGCGCTGGGCATCAAGATTTCTAGCATTGCAGACATCACGCCGGTTCCGCATAACGGCTGCCGTCCGCCTAAGCGTCGTCGTATCTAAGGGGAAGCCTCGTGGCACGTTATACTGGACCCAAATGCAAACTCTCGCGTCGCGAGGGTACCGATCTTTTCCTGAAGAGCGCCCGCCGTTCGCTGGATTCCAAGTGCAAACTTGATTCCAAGCCCGGTCAGCATGGCCGCACTTCCGGTGCACGTACGTCGGACTACGGTCTGCAATTGCGCGAAAAGCAAAAGCTCAAGCGCATGTACGGTGTGTTGGAAAAGCAATTCCGCAAGTACTTTGCTGAAGCCGAACGCCGCCGTGGCAACACGGGCGAAACGTTGATTCAGCTGCTCGAATCGCGTCTCGACAACGTCGTGTATCGCATGGGCTTCGGCTCGACCCGCGCTGAAGCGCGTCAGCTCGTCAGCCACCGCGCTATCGAACTGAACGGTCACACCGCCGACATCCCGTCGATGCTCGTCAAGGCCGGCGACCAAATCGCCATCCGCGACAAGTCGAAGGCACAAGCGCGTATTCGTGAAGCGCTGGATCTGGCTTCGGGTATCGGTATCCCCCAGTGGGTGGATGTCGACACCAGCAAAATGGCCGGCACGTTCAAACAAGCCCCCGATCGTGCCGATGTCGCCCGCGACATCAACGAATCGATGGTTGTCGAACTGTATTCGCGCAACTAATGGATGCATCGGCCAGGGCTTCGGCCCCGGTCGGCGCTTCTGCAGTACTGCCGCAACCAGCCCGTTTGCCGCGTTCAGCGTCAAGCGGGCTTTGCGGTATATATCGGGGCAGTACATTTCGCTGTCTTTTGTTTATCCCATCAGCCTTATCGGTGTAACGAGCCGAGGGTATTGAAAGAGGAAGTCCCTACATGTCCACCCAAGGTTTTCTTAAGCCGCGCTCCATCGAAGTCGAGCCGGTCGGCACGCATCACGCCAAGATCATCATGGAACCCTTCGAGCGTGGCTATGGCCACACGCTGGGTAACGCTTTGCGCCGCATTCTGCTGTCGTCGATGACGGGCTACGCCCCGACGGAAGTGCAAATGACGGGCGTCGTACACGAATATTCGACCATCCCGGGCGTTCGCGAAGATGTCGTCGACGTCTTGCTGAACCTGAAGGGCGTGGTCTTCAAACTGCATAACCGCGACGACGTGACGCTGGTCCTGCGCAAGAACGGCGAAGGCGCCGTCCGCGCCAGCGATATCGAGTTGCCGCACGACGTGGAAATCGTCAACCCGGATCACGTGCTGTGCAACCTGACGGAAGCCGGCAAGGTCGAGATCCAGATCAAGGTCGAAAAGGGCCGCGGCTATGTGCCGGGCAACGTTCGCGCGCTGACGGAAGACCGTACGCACACGATCGGCCGTATCGTGCTGGACGCATCGTTCAGTCCCGTGCGCCGCGTGAGCTACTCGGTTGAAAGCGCTCGCGTCGAGCAGCGTACCGATCTGGACAAGCTGGTATTGGACATCGAAACCAACGGCGTGATTTCGCCCGAGGAAGCGGTGCGTCAATCGGCTCGCATCCTGATGGATCAGATCTCGGTGTTCGCTGCCCTCGAAGGCGCCGGCGATTCGTACGAAGCCCCGGTTCGCGGCACGCCGCAGATCGATCCCGTGCTGCTGCGTCCGGTCGACGATCTGGAATTGACGGTGCGTTCGGCCAACTGCCTGAAGGCCGAAAACATCTACTACATCGGCGATCTGATTCAGCGCACCGAAAACGAACTGCTCAAGACCCCGAACCTGGGCCGCAAGTCGCTCAACGAAATCAAGGAAGTCCTGGCTGCACGCGGCCTGACCCTCGGCATGAAGTTGGAAAACTGGCCCCCCCTCGGTCTCGAGCGCCCGTAAGGCCTCACACGGGTAGTTTTTGCAGTACCATCCCGATCCCGAGAATGTCGTTAACCCCAACGGCATTTTCGTTTTACCCACCGGACCGCGGCTGATTTTCAGTCGATAGAAGAACCGGAAACCCTGAGCGGCAACGCTCTCTTAGATTCAAAGGCACTATCATGCGTCACCGTAATGGTTTGCGTAAGCTCAACCGCACCAGCAGCCACCGTCTTGCCATGTTCCGCAACATGGCTGTTTCGCTCATCATGCACGAAGCAATCAAGACCACGCTGCCCAAGGCCAAGTCGCTGCGCAGCGTCGTAGAACCCCTCATCACGCTGGGCAAAGAGCCCACGCTCGCGAACAAGCGTCTGGCTTTTGCCCGTCTGCGCGATCGCGATGCCGTGGTCAAGCTGTTTGCCGAGATCGGCCCGCGCTACGCTGCCCGCAACGGCGGCTACACCCGTGTGCTGAAGATGGGTTTCCGTCAAGGCGATAACGCTCCCATGGCATTCATGGAGTTGGTCGACCGTCCGGAAATCGACGATGCAGAAGCTGAAGGCGCCGCCGAGTAAATCGGCAGTGCGATAAGCGGCAAAGGCGAGTCTTCGGACTCGCTTTTGCTTTTTGGGCGTACCGTAAGTAACCTCAGGGCCGACCCGGCTGAAGCAGAGGATGCGCGCCGATGTGAGCACACCGGCTCACATCTTCGGTGGCCATCCGGTTCGCACCGAAAACGATATTTCTCGCGCTTGAAGGATGGATGATGAGCACTGCCGCAATGTTGAATGACAATGATGTGGTGGTCGTGTTGTCCAACGCGCCGGATATCATGCTGGCCAAGCGCATGGCGCATATTTTGGTTGAAGACGGCCTGGCCGCGTGCGTGAACCTCGGGGCCCCGTCGCTGTCCATCTATAGCTGGCAGGGTGAGATCGAAGGCGCGGAGGAAATTCCGTTGACGATCAAGACGACGGCCGGCCGCCAGCAGGCGGTTATCGAGGCGCTTGCGCGCTTGCATCCCTATGAGGTGCCCGAGATCGTGGTGGTACCTGCGATCGGCGGCAGCGCGGCGTATATCGATTGGGTGCGCCGGCAAACCATGCCGGCCGGGCCGCAAGCGCCCGGACAACATTGAGAGGTTGCATGTCGAGTAGGGTTCAGCGTTTGACCATTTCGCCGGTTTTGGCGCGCTTCGGCGCGGCCAGGGCGCGCCTTTCAGTGACGTCGCTGATGGCGATGATGGTGCTGACCGTGCTGGCGTTGTTCACCGCGATGTCCGTCGCGCGTGCGGAAGACGGCTATCTGGATCCTGAGCAGGCGTTTGTCTTCAGTGCCGACATGGTCGATCCCAATACGGTCGAGGTGCGCTTTGCGATTGCGCCTGGCTATTACATGTACCGCGATCGCCTGCATGTGACGGTGGTACCACCGGCCGATGCCGAGCTCGGCGCGCCGCAGTTTCCCGAGGGCATCGTCAAGTACGATCCGACCTTCGAACAGAACATGACGGTGTATCACGACCGTTTGCCCGTGCGCATTCCGATTGCGCGCGGCACCGGACCGATCGCGCTCAACGTCAATAGTCAGGGCTGTGCCGATGCAGGGCTCTGTTATCCCCCGATGGACAACCGCGTCACCTTGACGCCCACAGCGGGTGGGTACGAGGTAGGTGCCGAGTCGCGCGCGCGCTTCGAGGAAAACCTGCGTGCGGCGCCTTCGCAAGCATCCGGCAGCGCCGGGTGGGGCAGCCTGCTGAGCGCCGGCGACATCGGTTTGGCCGACGCGATCGGCGCACTGGGCATTTGGCAAACCGCGGGCGTGTTCTTCCTGCTTGGGCTCTTGCTTGCGCTCACCCCTTGTGTGCTGCCGATGATCCCCATCGTCTCGGCCATCGTGGTCGGCGCGAGCGGGCGCGCAGACGCCGGCGTCGCGGCGCCAAGCCGCGTGCGCGGGTTCGGTCTGGCGGCGGCATATGTGGTGGGCATGTCGGTGGTGTACACCGCGCTGGGCGTCGCAGCGGGACTGAGTGGCGTCGGGCTGGCGGCGTGGTTGCAGACACCGTGGGTGCTGACGCTGTTTGCCGTGTTGCTGGCCTTGTTGGCAATGGCGATGTTCGGCGCCTTCACATTTCAGATGCCCGGCGGCGTGCAGGCGCGCCTGTCGGCGTTGTCCGCAAAGATCCCGGGTGGGCGCGTGACCAGTGCGGTCGTGATGGGTGCGATTTCGGCATTGATCGTTGGCCCTTGCGTCGCTGCACCGCTGGCTGGCGCGTTGCTCTACATCTCGCAAACCGGCGACGTGGTGCTGGGCGGGGCTGCGCTCTTCGCCATGGCGTGGGGCATGGGCGTGCCGCTGCTGGTGGTGGGGGCTGCGTCGCAGGCGTGGTTACCACGCGCGGGACAATGGATGAACGGCGTCAGTCGACTCTTTGGCCTGCTGCTGCTGGCGACGGCCTGGTGGATGGTGCAGCCCATCGTGCCCACTTGGATCATGATGCTGGGTTGGGCGTTGCTGGCATTGGTGAGCGCGGTCATGTTGCGGGCATTTGACGCGCTGCCGCCGCAAGCGGGCACGGCGCGGATGTTCGGGAAAGGACTGGGGTTGTTGTTTGCGTTGGCCGGCATGGCACTGGTCGTCGGCGTGGCGAGCGGTGGTCGGGACGTGCTGCGGCCCCTGGCGCAGTTTGCGCAAGGGAGCGCATGGGACGGGGCGAGTGACGTCGCTTACGCGCCTGTGAACGCGGGGACGAGCTTCAACGCCGGCACAGG
>Ga0213836_100141_pt1 | contig 71104 bp, 63 predicted proteins | sample SWPATP03_FD_160578 | JGI IMG/M metagenome (GOLD analysis project Ga0213836, IMG submission 160578) | Coastal seawater microbial communities from Marineland, Florida, United States - SWPA TP0 #3 | ecosystem: Environmental > Aquatic > Marine > Coastal | place: USA: Florida | collected 2016-08-05
ATCGTGCTCGTCGGCGTGATCCTCGCCGAAATACATCCGGTGATGGCGGTCGACCTCGGCGATCTGATGCTGCCGCTCCGTGTTAAGATAGCCAGGAGGCAGGGGAAAGCGCCGCACGCTTGCCTCGTCGATATGGACGATTGGTTCTTTGGCGTCGACAACGGCGCCGATGTTAAATTCCGGGTGGCCGGGGGCAGCGATCCTGCGCAGGATCAAGAGATCGAGATGCAGTCCAAGCCGCTGCGCCACTTCGAACGCCACCGGCACGCCGCCGCGCGGCATGGCGACCACCACGGGATCGCCGGCGACAGAGGACAAGGATTGTGAGATTTGCAGTGCCTCGGTCAGCTGCCGGCCGGCATCACTGCGATCGGCAAACTCGGGCGTTGCCGTTTCCGCCTTGCGGGCCTGCACCCGTTTCCAGAAATGACCCAATCCCAGCATCGCATCCTCCTCCCAGGCTTCGATCCGTTCTTGCGGTGTAACCGACAGGATATCGGATCGTTCCGGGCGAGAAAAGGATTTCACACTTTCTGCGGGAACAAACCGCCAGGGGTTCGTGTTCACGGACTTGTAGGTCGCATCCATCAGCGCGACCGGCAAAGTCACAATCTCCCCAACTGGCGCTTCCTTCGGGAAGCGCCTTTTTCACGTCTGCCGTTCTGCTCCGTTACCTTCGGGAAAGCGCCACAACGTAACGCGCCGGGACCTTACCGGGATTGAAGAAGACGCAGTCGGCGGGCGGCCCCAGCATGAGACAATCGCCCTCCCTCAGAGAATGACGCACCGTTCCTTCGGTAAAGTCGAGCGCGCCAGCGAGAAGCCAGATCTGCTGATGCTGGAAGGCGAAGGCGGAGGCCGGATAGGGAACGCGCACGGCAGGCGGCAGCAGAACCTCAATCAGTTCGAGCGGCGCATTGGGCGGCGACAGGGCCCGGCGGGTATAGCCGGTCTCGGGATCGGTCCAGACCGGCTGGCCGGACTGGACGCGCAGCCGCTCCTCCCCGCCTTCCGCCAGTGCCAGAAGCACCGACAGCGGCAGGCCGAAAGCGCCGGAGAGCCGGCCGAGCACGGCGGCCGATGGACTGGCCTCGCTGCGCTCGATCTTGCTGATCATCGCCTTCGACACGCCGGAGCGTTCGGCGAGGTCCGCAAGCGACCATTTGCGTGTCTCGCGTTCCGTTCTGAGACGCGATGCAATGGCATCTCCAACATCTGCTTCCATGGCTTTATCCGCTTGCCTCCGAACGATCGTCTTCTATAGTGGACGATAGGAACTTATAAGAGACGCACCAGATCTGCAACGCGGAGGAATGCTCTTTGCGCGAAATCCGATTCAACGCCTTCGACATGAACTGTGTCAGCCATATCCAGCACGGATTGTGGACGCATCCGCGCGACCAGTCCAACCGTTACACCGAACTCGCCTATTGGACGGATTACGCCAAACGGCTGGAAGCCGGCCTGTTCGACGGGATTTTCCTGGCAGATGTGGTGGGCGTCTACGACGTCTATGGCGAAAGCCCGGATGCGGCCTTGAGGGGCGCCGTGCAGGTGCCGGTCAACGATCCCATGCTGCTGGTGCCGGCCATGGCGGCGGTGACGAAGCACCTCTCCTTCGGTGTGACGGCGAACCTCACCTACGAGCAACCCTTCCTGTTTGCCCGCCGCATGTCGACGCTCGATCACCTGACCGGTGGTCGGATCGGCTGGAATATCGTGACGGGCTATCTCGACAGCGCGGCGAAAGCGATCGGCCTCGACGCGCAAATGGCACATGACGATCGCTACGATCTCGCCGACGAATACATGGACGTGATCTACAAGCTGCTGGAAGGCAGTTGGGACGACGATGCCGTCGTGTTCGATCGCGCCGCCGGAGTCTACGCCGACCCGGCCAAGGTTCGAAAGATCAGCCACGAAGGCCGGCAGTACCGGCTGGACGCGATGCATCTTTCCGCCCCCTCCCCGCAGAGAACGCCGGTTCTCTATCAGGCTGGCTCTTCCACCCGCGGCCGGGCGTTTGCCGCAACCCATGCCGAATGCGTCTTCGTCAACGGCCAGAAGATGGAAAGTGTGCGCGACCTCGTCGACGACATCCGCGCCCGGGCGATCAGCGGCGGCCGCATGACGGAAGACCTGAAGGTGTTCGTCGGCGCGACGATCATCACCGGCCGCACGGAAAAGGAAGCGCAGGAGAAGTTCGAGGATTATCGCAGCCATGCCAGTTCCGAGGCGGCCCTTGTGCATGCCAGCGCATCGCTCGGCATCGATTTTGCGCGCTATGATCTCGACGAACCGATCCAGACCGGCAAAAGCGATGCCATCGTCTCCAATGTCGAGGCTATCACACGCAGCGCCGGACCGCAATGGACGAAGCGCAAGCTGCTCGACCAGATGATTCTCGGCAGCCGCCAGATGCCGATGGTGGGCTCCGCCGAGCAGATCGCCGACCGTCTCCAGGAGTGGATGGAAAAGGCCGATGTCGACGGTTTCAACCTGTCGCGCACCGTCGTGCCCGAATGTTTCGACGACGTGATCGAGCTGGTGATCCCCATTCTGCAGGAACGCGGTGTCTATAAGACCGGCTATCGCGAGGGCACGCTGCGCGAAAAGCTGTTCGGTGCACCGAGATTGCCGGCCCGGCACGTCGGTGGCCGTTACCGGACGGGAAGCCACGTTTAAGTGCCGATCACCCATGCCGCGCCATTTGCCCCGGCGCGGCGTATTTGCTAGAGGCGGCCCATCCTAATCCTCGAACATGAGGCCTATTCATGCGCTATGCCACGATCACCGACCGTCTCGCCCATCTCGGTTCAGGCCGCTGGGCGCTGCATCTGACCGCAAGGCGCATGAAGGCCGAGGGGGAGGACGTGGTCGAGCTGACGATCGGCGAGCCTGACGTCGTGCCCGACAAGGCGCTGCTGGATGAAGCCGCGCGCGCCATGTATGCCGGCCGCACCCGCTATTCCAACGGAAGAGGCGAGCCGGATACGCTGAAGGCGCTTGTTGCGAAATATTCGAAACGCCGCAGCAGCGTGACGGAAAAGAACTTCCTCTGCTTTCCAGGCACCCAGAGCGCGCTTTACTGCGTCATGACCGGTCTGGTTGGCGCTGGCGATGGCGTGCTGGTCGGCGATCCGCTTTACGCCACCTATGAAGGCGTCATCGCCTCCACCGGCGCGCATATGATCCCGGTGCCGCTGCGGCCGGAGAAGAAATTCCACATGCAGCCGGACGATCTGGAACGGGCGGTGACGCCTGAAGCACGCGTGCTGCTTCTGAACACGCCGCACAACCCGACCGGTGCGGTTCTGACAGCCTCCGAAATCGCAAGGATCGGCGAGATCTGCCGCAAGCACGATCTCTGGATCATCTGCGACGAGGTTTATGAACAGCTGATCTTCGACGGCACCAGCTTTGCCTCACCCTTTGACATGGCGGAACTGGCGGAGCGCACGATCGTGGTCTCGTCCATCTCCAAGTCGCATGCGGCACCCGGTTTCCGATCCGGCTGGGCAGCCGGCCCGGAGGAATTTTGCGAACGTCTGCTGCCGGTGTCTGAAATCATGCTGTTCGGCGTGCAGCCCTTCATTGCCGACATGACCGCCATGGCGCTGTCTGAAAACTTCCCGACAGCCGACGTGATGCGCGCCAATTATCACAGGCGCGCCGCGATCGTCGAAACTGTGCTGAAGGGCAACAATCTGGTCAAGCCGATGATGCCGGAGGGTGGGATGTTTATCCTGCTCGACGTGACGGCGACCGGTCTCGGCGGCGAGGAATTTGCCTGGGAGCTGCTGCGCGAGGAAAAGGTGGCAGTCATGCCCGGCACCTCCTTCGGCGATCAGGCGGCAGGCTTTCTGCGCATATCGCTGACGGTGCCTGATGATGTGCTGGAGGGAGCGATCCGCCGCATCGGCGAACTCGCCGGCCGGATCGCGGCGCGCGAAGAAGCGCCGCCGCATATCCAGTAGTCTCTCACCCGCGGCGACCGCGGGTGGAAGTCTCAGCCGCCGATGTCGCCGGCGTCGGCCTCATGATCGCTCGGGACGCCGGAGCCCTCGGCTCCAGCCGCCTTGCGGGCGCGATTGAGTTCGACGGTAGCCGCATCCGTCCTGCGCACTGACCCATCCTCGCCGGTACCAAAGCTCTTCTCGACCTTGTGGTCAGCCTGTACATCCTCAGCCGCATCGGCGGCCGGGTGGATGCTATCCCTTGACTGTTCTGAAACCTTGGGCTGGCTGCTGCCGAACCGGGTCGCTTCCTTGGAGGCCGTATCGGCTGCGGGGTCGACGTCTTTGTGGTCTGACATAGCAAGTCTCCCTTGTTCCCAAGGAGAACACGGGCCGGCCACCATCGTTCCATCCGAACTGGGAGGCCCAATCCCTGATCTAGGCTCCCTCGCCCTTCTTCGCTTTGAGCGCGTCCAGCGCATCGGCATTGTCTCGACCCCAACCGTAGAGCAGATCGATCAGCTCGACGAAGCGCTTGCCAAGCGGGGTCAGCGTATAATCGACTGCCGGCGGCACCGTGCCATAGACGCGCCTGATCACAAGACCCGAGGCTTCCATGTCGCGCAGGGTCTGGGTCAGCATCTTCTTGGAAATGCCGGGCAGGCTGCGCAGCAGAACGCCGGTCCGCGCACAGCCCTCCAGCCGCGTATCCAGCACATGCAGGATCATGCTCGTCCATTTCGAGGAGAAAAGGTCGAGGACGCGGCGCGGTGCGCAGTCTTCGCGCCATTCGTTGTCAGGTGAGCCTGGCTGCATGATCTGTTCCCCATCTGGTTACGTCAGGGTGCCTATGTCCCATTCGGGTGCCTTCTGGCACAGTCTACCGCAAGACACTAGATCAGGCTCAGAACGACAGGAGCAATTATGACAAAAAAAGCATTGATCGTGGGCGCAAGCGGCATTGTCGGCAGCGCAACGGCAAAGGTTCTGGGTGACGACGGCTGGCAGGTTCTCGGCCTTTCGCGCACACCGCAGCAGCAGAACAACGTGACACCGGTGGCAGCGGATCTTCTCGATCCGGCCTCGCTTACAAAAGCGCTGGCGGGTCTTGATCCCTCGCATGTGTTCATCTCGAGCTGGCTGCGGCAGTCGACGGAAGCCGAAAACATCCGCGTGAATTCCTCGATGGTACGCAACGTCCTCGACGCGCTGTCTCCGGCCGGTTCCGTGAAGCATGTGGCGCTGGTAACGGGCCTCAAGCACTATCTCGGCCCGTTCGAAAACTACGGCAAGGGCGCCCTGCCGCAGACCCCGTTCCGTGAGGAACAGGGCCGCCTCAAGGTCGATAATTTCTACTACGCCCAGGAAGACGAAGTGTTTGCGGCAGCCGCCCGCGACGGCTTCACCTGGAGCGTCCATCGCCCGCACACGATCGTCGGCAAGGCTGTCGGCAATGCCATGAACATGGGCACGACGCTTGCCGTCTACGCTGCGATCTGCAAGCACACCGGCCGCCCCTTCCGCTTCCCGGGCGTCGAGATGCAGTGGGAGGGGCTGACCGACATGACCAGCGCCAACCTTCTCGCCCGCCATCTCCTGTGGGCTTCCACGACACCGGGTGCAGCCAACGGCGAATTCAACGTCGTCAACGGCGATGTCTTCCGCTGGAAGTGGATGTGGAGCCGCATCGCCGCCTGGTTCGAGCTGGAACCCGCCACCTTCGATGGCACCGTACAGCCGCTCGAAAAGCAGATGGCCGAGGATGCTGCGATCTGGCGCGAGATTGCAGAACGCCACAATCTGGCCGAACCGGACATGAACCGCCTCGTGTCGCCCTGGCATACGGATGCCGATCTCGGACGCCCGATCGAAGTCGTTACCGACATGTCGAAAAGCCGCCGTCTCGGCTTCCTCGAGTACCAGCCAACCGACGATGCCTTCTTCGATCTGTTCGAAGATCTGCGCGCAAACCGTCTGATCCCGTAGGGAAGCGAGCGCCGATAGAATCATGCGCCCGGGCGTTCTTCCCGGGCGCATTCACGTGTTGAGCGACATTGGCTTCGTTCCGCCCGGCGACAGACCGAAGCGGCGCCTGATGAAGTTGAGGAAGGCTCCGTAGGGCCGACCCGATGCCAGCATGATCACGATCACACCCAGTGTTCCCCGCAAAAGTTCGGCGCTGTCAGCCCCGCTAAAGGCAAGGATCGCGGCATAGATCGGCACCTGGAAGCTGACGAGCGCGAGCGTATCCCACAGGATCTGCGACACGCGCCCGGGGCCGGCAAAGCGCATCACCCAGTCTCGCCAGAGCCCGTATGGACGTCCCGACGGAACCATCAGCACGGCACCGAGAAGGCGCGCGTCAAAAACCTGCTCCCAGCTCATTCCCGCAACGAACCGCTCGTTGATGATGCCGGTCGTGGTGAAGAACAGGATGAGGGCTAAAGTATCGGCCGCGAACGATCGCCACCCGGCGCTTCGCGTCCCCGTTTCATGCGACAAATTGCTGATCTCCCGGCCGTCTCTGGAACGAGCGCCTTCGTGTTGAGGTCGATATGGGACGATGACCATCGACGGCAAGCGCACTTACCCCGTCCGTTTATCGTCTTCCGCCTCCGGCTCCCAACCGAACACGCTGCGTCCACCCCATTCGTGCGAGCGGGAAAATTCGCCGGCGACGATTTCCTTGAGGTCGGGGCCGGTCACGTATTTTTCGAGCTGGCGAGCCTGGTCGTCTAGCCGGCGCAGCGCCTGCATTTCCTCGTCGCGGCCAAGCCTTGCCTTGCCGACGGCCGATTTCATCACCCTGATCGTCTCGTCATAGACCCGGATCGGCACCGGGAACGGATGCCGGTCCTTGCCGCCATGGGCAAGCGAAAACCGCGCCGGATCGGAAAACCGGCAGGGCGCGCCGTGCACGACTTCGGCGACCATGGCGAGCGCCGACACCGTGCGGGCTCCGACGCCCGGCGTCAGAAGCAGATCCTCGAAATCCTTCGGGCCACGATCGGCAGCGGCGGCAAGCGTGCCGTGCAGGCGCCTCATGTTGACGTCCTCCTCGCGGACGTCATGATGGTCAGGCATGATCAGATGCGGTAGCATCGGCTGCGACAGATCCTTCTTCCGCTGCCGGCCCGGATCAATCGCGATCACTTCGCGGACGATGCGGTCGGGGCCGAGCGATGCGAGCAGATCGAGCTGGCCATGGCGCGAGGCCTCTGCCCGATGATCGGCGAGGTTGACGATGTCGCCCTGGCCGCGGCCTTCGATGGCGGCATGCGGCGAATCCACGAAGCTCTTCAGCCCCTGCGACTGCCAGTGATAGCGCCGCGCCTGCTTTTTGTCGCCGTTCATGCCCTGCTGGACGACGACCCACTTGCCGTCGTCAGTAACGATGAAGCCGTGCAGATAGAGATCGAAACCATCCTGAACGGCGGCGCTGTCGACCTTGGCGACGAGCCGGCTGGTCTTGGCAAGCGCCAAACCATCGATGCCGACGCGGTTGCCGATGGCGATCAGTTCGTCCGGCGTCTGCCGCGAATTGCGGCCGCGACCGCCGCAGACATGAATGCCGAGTTCGCCCGACATCGGCGTCAGCCCGCGTTTGAGCGCGCCGATGACGCTGGTGGTGATGCCGGACGAATGCCAGTCCATGCCCATCACCGACCCGAAGGATTGAAACCAGAACGGATGCGCCAACCGGCTGAGCAATTCGTCACGGCCGTAATGCAGGACGATCGCTTCGGTAATGACGGCACCGAGCTTGGTCATGCGGTCGCCCAGCCACCGGGGAACCCGGCCACCATGAAGCGGAAGATCGGCGCTGCCTGCTCGTTGAACCATGGTTCCTTATAGAGCCGGTCGGGCCGTTACGACAGCGAAAAGTTCCGCAAACGTTCTTCCAGAAGACCGATGGTTTCGACATCCGCATTGGCGAAGGCAAACCGCAAATAGCCATCCTGGCCTTGCCCGAAATAGACGCCGGGGATGCAGCTGATGCCGGCGCGTTTGGCAAGCTGTTCGGCCACTTCCGCCGAGCCCCTGCCCGGAAAAGGATGCCGAACGAAGGCGAAATAGGCACCGATCGCATCGAGCTTCCAACCGGACACGCTGCGCATGACCGTTTTCAGCGCTTCGGCGCGGCGGCCGATTTCCTGGCGGTTTTCCTCGCGCCAGGCAGTCAGCAGCGGCAGTGCTTCGGCAACGGCTGCCTGGGCGGCTCGCGGCGCGCAGATCTGCAGATTGTCCATGATCTTGGCGATCTGACCGATCGCCTCTTCGCCGGTCGTGATGGCGCCGAGACGATGGCCGGGAATGCAGAAGGATTTGGAAAAGCTGTAGAGGCTGATCAGCGTTTCTTCCCAGCCGGACTGCGAAAACAGGCTATGGGCCCGGCTTGCGGCTTGCGGCAGGAAATCGCGATAGGTCTCGTCGAGGATCAGCCAGATGCCCTTTTCCTGGCATAGCTTGAAGATCGCCTCGAGCAGCGACGCCGGATAGATGGCGCCGGTCGGATTGTTGGGCGACACCAGCGCCAGCGCCTTCACCCCATCCGTCATCGCCGCTTCGAGCGACACCAGATCCGGCAGGAACCCGTTTTCGGCAGAACAGGGCACGAAGGCGGTGCCGATGCCCATCATGGCAAGCGTCGTTTCGTGGTTGAAATAGAACGGCTCGGTCATCAGGATGGTGCTGCCGGGACCCGCAACCGTCATCGCCGCACAGACGAAGGCCTGGTTGCAGCCGGAGGTGATGTGGATGTTTTCCACGCCAAGCGCTGCGCCATAGACTTCCGCGACATGGCTTGCATAGGCGGTGCGCAAAACCGTCTCGCCCTCGATCGGGCCGTAGCCGGTATAGGCCTTGGACGAAGCCGTCTCGCCCAGAAGCCGCAGCATATCCGGATGGGCGGGATAACCGGGCACCGCCTGCGACAGGTCGATCAGCGGCCCCAGAGCCTTGTTATAGGCACGACCCCAGGCCGCGACGGCGGGAACCGGTGGCAGGGACAGTTGTTCGATCAAGGGGTTGAAGCGGGCATTCAGGCGCGGATAGGAGGCGGGCATGGGGTCTCGACGAAATCTCGGGCGGGGGCATCAGGAATTGATTGCCCTTGTTGTTTATCAGATTATCCTCCGAGGCAAGGAGAACCACTTATGGACGACAATCTTCCGCAGGATTCCAAGCTCACCAGCACCAAGCGCAAATGGGCCGATGAGGGGAAATTCCTGACCGGCCGGCACGCGCGGCCCGATACCGATCGCCTGCCGCCCGGCCAGCACCTGGTCAAGAACTGGCCGGTGCTCGATCTCGGCCAGCAGCCCAGCATTTCGCCGTCACAGTGGAAGCTCGACATATACGGCCTCGTCAACAAGCCGACGACCTTCAACTGGGAGAGTTTCCAGGCGCTGCCGCAGACCGAGATGCGCTCCGATATCCATTGCGTGACGACCTGGTCGCGCTACGACAACGACTGGCAGGGCGTCTCCACCCGCAACCTTCTCGATGCCGTGGAGCCGACCGACAAGGCGACGGCGGTGATGCTGACCGCCTATGACGGCTACACGACCAACGTTCTCCTCTCCGATTTCGCAGTCCCCGACGCGCTCATCGTGACCCACTGGGAGGGCAAGCCGCTGACGGAAGAGCATGGCGGACCGGTGCGCCTCGTCGTGCCGCATCTCTACTTCTGGAAAAGCGCCAAATGGCTGAAACGGATCGACTTCCTCGGCATCGACAATGCCGGCTTCTGGGAAAAGAACGGCTACCACATGCGCGGTGATCCCTGGGCCGAGGAGCGGTACTCGGAGGATTGAGCGGCGTCGGCCTATCCCGTTGCTTTGGCTGAAAGAATATGCAACGGAAAGTTGATCACCCTTCCGTTGCTCCAGGAATTTTCATGCGTCCGATAGCCCTATTCTTACTGAGCTTTCTCGTGGTCGGCTGCAGTCCTGGCGAAAGGATTGGAGAGGTCCTGATCAGGACAGATTCAGCGGGAAAAATGGCCACAGTTTCCATGAGAAAATCGACCGGAAATCCCAAGGCAGATGCCCGCGTCATGCTGTATGCGCGCACTACGTTTCCGTCCAGAGTGCCGGATGCAAAGCCTAACTCAAGCTATACCCACTCGGTCCTTGGTGATCCGAAAAGAAGTTCTGGCGACGTAAGGGTGTGGGGACCTCTTGGGTTGCGGTAACGCCGCAAGCGACGTTCAAGCCAGCCGATACCGCAAAGTGTGAGAAAGGCTGCCGCCAGAGGCGACAGCCCATAAGATCACATCAGTTTTTCCAGCGTGATCGGCAGGTCGCGGATGCGTTTGCCTGTCGCGTGGAAGACGGCGTTGGCGATTGCCGGGGCGACGCCGACGATGCCGACTTCGCCAACCCCTTTGCCGCCGAGCGTCGATGCATCAAGATCCGGCACGCCGACCGAGATCACCTCGATATCCGGAATGTCGGCATTGGTCGGCACCAGATAGTCCGCCATGTTGCTGTTGATGGTGCGGCCGTTGCGCGGATCGACGACGCCTTCCTCAAGCAGTGCCTGGCCGATGCCCATGATGATGCCGCCCTTCCACTGGCTTTCCACCAGCTTCGGATTGTAGAGGCGGCCGCAATCGAAGGCAGAGACCATGCGCGACACCCGGATCGTCCCGAAATCCTCGTCGATCCGGACTTCGACGAAATGGGCAGCCCAGCTGTGCATGGAGAGGTCGCCCGAGGTCGGCCCCTGCACTTTCGACATGGTCGTCCAGGCCTGTTTCTGATCATCAGGCGATTGCGCGTTTTCGGCAAGCGTGTTGCGACGGATCTCCAGCTCATTGCGGCCGACAGCCTGCATCAACTCCTGCAGCGAGAGCGAAGGTCCACCGCCACGTGATGCCTCGATCCGCCCGCCAACCAGCGAGAGCGTGTTGGCGCCGGTATCGCGGAACGGCGATCCGGTCTCGTTGAGCGCAAGGCCGATCAACTCGTCGCGCGCTGCGATCGCTGCCTTGTGGACGGCACCGGTGATGGATCCCGCCAGCATCGATCCGCCGGCGATCGACGAACCCGGCATGCGGCTGTCACCCAGGAGCACGTCGACTTCTGAGACCGGCACGCCGAGCGCTTCGGCTGCCGTCTGGGCAAGGATCGTATAGGTGCCCTGCCCCATATCGATCGAGCCGCTGACCACCTCGACGCGGCCGTTCGCGAGGACGCGGATCATCGCTTCCGACGGTGCCCGGATAACCGGGAACGTGCCGCAACCGATGCCCCAGCCGATCAGCGTCTTGCCGTCGCGCATCGAGCGGGGCTGATGGCTGCGCTTCTCCCAGCCGAAGGCGGCAGCCCCTTGCGTCAAGGCTTCGCGCAGCATCCGCGTCGACCAAGGCTTGCCGGACTGATAGTCGTGATCGGCATAGTTCTTCAGCCGCAGTTCCAGCGGATCCATATCCAGCTTGTAGGCAAGCTCTTCCATGGCGCTTTCGATGCCGTAGGCGCTCGGGTTCTTGCCCGGTCCCCGAAGCGCGCCCGGTGTGACGGTGTTGACCGGCACGACGCGCGACTGGGAGGAGAAGTTCTCCACCTTGTAGAGGATGGGCGTCGCCGCTCCCGTCTGTTCCGGGTAATCCATATAGACTGACGTCTCTGTCCTGCCGCGATGGACGATCGCCTGCAGCACGCCGTCTTCGGAAGCGCCGAGCGCGATCGTCTGGCGGGTTGCCGCACGACCGCCGTAGCTGGTGAAGTTCTGCGGCCGTGTGACGGCAAGCTGGACCGGTCGCCCGAGCTTTCTCGCCGCCGCAACCGCCACCGCGCCATAGGCGAGCGGCTGGCCCTTGGAGCCGAAACCGCCGCCGATATAGGGCGAGATGATCCGCACCTTTTCGTAGTCCATGGCGAACCATTCGGCATACATGCGGGCCATGCCGTGCGACCACTGGCTGGGCTCCCAGATCGTCAGCTCGTCGCCGTCCCACTTCGCCGTCAGCCCGTGCGGCTCCATCGCGCAGTGATATTCGCGCGGCGTGCTGTATTCGCTTTCGATCCGGACCGGCGATGCCGCAAGGGCTGCTTCCGCATCTCCCCAGCCGATGGTGAGATTGTCCATCAGCTTGCCTTCGCCAGCCGCGGGATCGTCGATGCTCATGACCGGCGACGTTTCTTCATAAGTGACGACAACAAGCTTTGCGGCTTCTGTCGCCTGTTCGCGGCTTTCGGCAATCACGGCTGCAATCGACTGGCCGTTGAACTGCACCTCGCGCGGCAGCGGATGATAGGGCTTGTCTTCCGGCCGGTTGCCCTGCCAGTCGGCGGACACGCGCAGTCCGAGATCGTCTTCCGGTGTCAGCACAATCAGGACGCCGGGCGAGGCGAGCGCTCTGGTCGCATCGACGCTGACGACGCGGCCCGCAGCGATCGTGCTCTGCACGAGGGCCGCGTGGGCAAGGTTGTCGATCGGGTATTCCAGCGCATAGGTGGCAGCACCTGTGAGCTTGAGGCTGCCTTCGAACCGGGTCAGACGTCCGCCGACCATGCCGTCTGAGGCATCGCCGTGTTTGCGGGGGGGCATAATAGTCATGCGAGACCTCCAGATTTGTCCGTCGAGACCGTCTCGATCGCCCGGGCAACGACCCGCGGCACAAGATCGATCTTGTATTGATTGTCGCCCTGGGCAACGGCGCCCTCCATGGCAAGCAGGCTTGCCGTCTTGATGGTGGCATCGTCGAGCACTTTGCCGATCAGCGCCTGTTCGACGGCGCGCGCCCGCCATGGCTTGGTGGCAACGCCGCCGAGCCCAACGCGGATATCCTTCACCGTGCGACCATCGTCTTCCAGTTCCAGACCGACGGCCGCGCTTGCGGCTGCAAACTCGTAGGACTGGCGATCGCGGACCTTCAGGTAGGTGGAGTTTTTCGCGGCAGCGCTTTTCGGGATCGACAGGCCGACGATCATCTCGCCGGGCTGAAGCACTGTTTCCCTGTCCGGGGTATCGCCGGGCAGGAGGAAGAACTCATCAAACGGAACCGTGCGGGACCCGAGATCGACGACCGCATCGAATGCGACCAGCGCCACAGCCAGATCGCCCGGATTGGAGGCGATACAGTGCTCGCTGGTGCCGAGAACCGCATGGTTGCGGGTGATGCCGCCAAGTGCCGAACAGCCGGAGCCGGGATTGCGCTTGTTGCAGGCCGGGAACGTGCCGGGATCGCGGAAATACGGACAGCGCGTACGCTGCATCACGTTACCGCCGATCGTCGCCATGTTGCGCAGCTGCGCCGACGCCGCCAGCAGCAGCGATTCCGAGACAGCCGGCATTTCCGCCTGGATGCCCGCATGATCGGCAACGTCAGACATGCGCGAAAGCGCGCCGATGGTGACCGAGCTGGGCGTGACCTCGATGCCGGAGAGACCTTCGAGATGGGAGATATCGACGACCGTTTCCGGTTCGGCGACGCCGCATTTGGCAAGATCGATCAGGGTCGTGCCGCCGGCCAGAATGGATGCCCCTGCCTGCAGCACCGCCTGGCGGGCCTCATCGAGGGTGGCTGCACGAATATAGGAAAAATCACGCATCGGCCATCTCCTGAGTTGCAGGAACGACGGCCTGCGCCGCCTGGCGCACCGCGGCCACGATGCTGTTGTAGGCGCCGCAGCGACAGAGATTGCCGGACATATATTCGCGGATTTCCGCATCCGATCCCGCATGGCCCTCACGGATGCAGGCGACTGCCGACATGATTTGGCCCGGCGTGCAATAGCCGCACTGGAAAGCGTCCTGCTCCAGGAAGGCAGCCTGAACCGCATGCAGGGTTCCGTCGGCCCCGGACAGTCCTTCGATCGTTTCTACCTGACGGCCTTCGACCTGGGCCGCCAGGGTGAGACAGGATAACACCCGTCTGCCATCCACATGGCACGTGCAGGCGCCGCACTGGCCCTGGTCGCAACCCTTTTTGGTGCCGGTGAGAACAAGGTGGTCGCGCAACGCATCGAGCAGCGTCACACGCGGCTCGACATCGAGGTCGTAACCCTTGCCGTTGATATCGAGGTTGAGGTGAATGGTTCGTGTCATGACAGGCTCCTGCAATCTTCACGAAGAGAATTTCAAAGAATTAGGCTGGACCGGCCGTCTGGCGAGGGCATGGGTCCCTGATATCGTCTAAACGCGCGCCGCCGATCGCGGTCGAAAAGGCGGAGCGAAATCTTTCGACATGACATCCAGCCGCCTTCTGATCTAAAAAGACATATGCGCCACCTCAAACGGAGGCAACTCCGTTTAAACTAGCCGCTCGCTGAGATCAGTCAAGGCTGGATTTCGAAAACATCCGTTTCAGGATGCCGGAAACCAGGATTACGACCCCAGAGAGCCTAACCACTGGAACAGGATTTCGGGCTTTGGCCACGCCGAATAATGCACAGACCCCGGCTCCGAAACTTCGCGCGGACGCTCGCCGCAACCGCGACAAGCTGGTCGAGGTGGCAGCGCAGGCATTCGCGGAAAAGGGTGTCGAGACCTCGCTGGAAGAGATTGCCCGCCAGGCCGGCGTCGGCATCGGCACGCTGTATCGGCATTTCCCGACCCGCGAACATCTGGTCGAACTCGTCTATCGCCGCGAGCTGACGGCACTGGCGGCAGCAGCGGACGAACTTGCCGCCAACCATCCGGCCGACAAGGCACTGGAGCTCTGGATGCTGCGCTTCGTCGGCTATATGGCGACCAAGCGAGGCATGGCCAACAGCCTGAAAATCATCGCCAGTTCCAACACGACACTGTTTGCGGAGGGGTTCGGGACAATACGGCAGGCACTCGACAGGCTTCTAACAAACGGTCGCGAGGCAAATCTCATCCGCAGCGATATCGGCCAGGCGGACCTGATGCATGCCATGTCGAGCATCTATTCCATTCCCGATTCCCCCGAGTGGCGCGCCAGCGGCAATCGTCTGATCATGCTTTTGATGGACGGTCTTCGGGTGCGCAGCTGACGGCGTGAAGCGCGATCCAAAACAACTGTTGACGAAAGAAACAGTTGTTTATACACCGTGAACCTTTATGGGAAGCCACGATGGACGATCTGACCAGCCAGGAAGCCGCCGTTCTCGGCATTATCAGGGACAATCCCTTTGCCGGACAGCAGGAGATTGCCGAGATGCTGGGGCTCGCCCGCTCCACGGTGGCGGCGCATATCGTCCAGCTGATGCAAAAGGGCCATGTTCTCGGCCGCGGCTATGTGATGCCGCAGCCGTCGCGCGCCATCTGTCTCGGCGGCGCCGTTCTCGACCGGAAATACCACGCGAAGCAGGAAATCGTTCAGGGCACGTCCAACCCCGTCGACAGCACCCGCGCCATGGGTGGCGTTGCCCGCAACGTGGCCGAAAACCTTGCCCGTCTCGGCACGCAAACCGGCTTCATCTCGATCGTCGGCGACGACGAAGGCGGCCGCACGCTGATGACCTATATGCGCGAGCGCGGCATCGACGTCAGCCAGATGATCATCAGCACCGAGCGCCCGACCGCTGAATATGCGGCCATCCTCGATCCGCGCGGCGATCTCGCGCTCGGCCTCGCTGACATGGGCATATTCGACCTGCTGCGACCCGAACATCTCGACCGCGTCTGGCCGCATCTGGCTTCCGCAAGCTTCGTGTTCTCCGACTGCAACCCGCCCGCCGAAACACTGGCAGCGCTGATCACGCGCAGGCGCGACGCGCGCTTCCGCCTGGCGATCGACGCCGTCTCCACCGTCAAGGCCATGCGCCTGCCGAAGGATTTGACCGGTATCGACCTTCTGTTCATGAATATCGACGAGGCGAACGCCATTCTCGGCCTGTCGGCCCGCGCCACGATCGACGACGCGCTGAAGGCGGCACGCGGCCTGCAGGCGGCCGGTGCCCGCGAGGCGGTGGTGACGATGGGGGCAGCCGGCATTGCCGTTGCCGGCATCGATGCTTCAGCCAGTTTCGAAGCGGTCGAAGCAAAAGCGATCGACATGACCGGCGCCGGCGACGCGATGATTGCCGGAACCCTGCACCGGGTGATTGCCGGCGACGACATCCACACCGCTGCCCGCATCGGCGCGCTGGTTGCGACGCTCACCACCGAAAGTGCGGCAAGCGTCCACCCCGAACTCTCCGAGGCCTTTTTGCAGGCCCATATGCACCGTTTGTCCTGAAGTACTTGAGTGCTTCCAGTGTTTAATCCCAACGCAGGTCCAGACGCAAAACCGCTTCACGGCTTTGCCGGAACTGCTTCCAGAAAGGAAATCCCATGTCATTGCTGAAGCCTAAACTCAGCCCGGAAGTTGCAGACGCTCTCGCGAACGGCGGTGCCATCGTGGCGCTCGAATCGACCATCATCACCCATGGCATGCCCTACCCGGCGAACCTGGAAACGGCGCTGTCGGTCGAAGCTGTCGTGCGTGAAAACGGCGCCGTGCCGGCCACCATCGCCGTCATCGACGGTGAACTCCGCGTCGGTCTGGAGCACGATGAGCTGGAGAAGCTGGCTCAGGCCAAGGGCGTCGTGAAGGCGTCGGGCCGCGATCTCGCGGTTGCCATGGTGCGCGGCCAGACGGCGGGTACGACGGTTTCCGCAACGATGCTTCTGGCAGACCTCGCCGGCATTGAGATCTTCGCAACCGGCGGCGTCGGCGGTGTGCATCGCGGCGCCGAACAGACATTCGACATTTCCGCCGACCTGACCGAGCTTGGTCGCACCAAGACGGCCGTCGTCTGCGCCGGCGTGAAATCGATCCTCGATATCGCAAAGACGCTGGAATATCTCGAAACCCAGCGCGTGCCCGTGATTGCCTACGGCACCGAGGACTTCCCGGCCTTCTTCACCCGCCAGAGCGGCTACAAGGCCGATCACCGGCTGGATACGGCAGAAGAGATTGCAAGCGCCATGCATTTCCACCACCAGCTCGGCACCGGCACTGGCCTCCTGATCGCCAACCCGATCCCGGAAGAAGCCGCACTGACCCCTGACTTCATCGACGGCACGATTGCCGATGCGGTGCGCGAAGCAGATGAGCGCGGCATCGGTCGCAAGGAACTGACCCCGTTCCTGCTCGCCCGCATCAACGAGCTGTCGAAGGGCGAAAGCCTGAAAGCCAATATCGAACTGGTCAGAAACAATGCCCGCCTCGCTGCCAAGATGGCCGTGGCCTACGCGGCGCTGAAGAAGGGCTGACATCACGAGCGGCGGGGTGCCCGAGCATCCCGCCCTCTAACGCCCCCGTAGCGGAGCTGGCCGCTATCGGCGAGCCTGTCCCGGCTCGCAAGCCTCTGCCGTCACCAGGCGCCCGAAAGCGCGTTCCCCAGCAACGGCACGCTTTTTCCCGGCTCGCTTGCGATGGACAGTGAATTCGGCATCTGCTTAGGCGACTTCCGGAACCAGTTTGCGGCAACCGAGGCCAGATCACCGATCATGGCGTGCTTGTGCCAATCCGCGAACCGCCTTGCGCTCGCCTCCGGCTCCGACTGATAGAAGAAATCGCCGGATTGCTCGAGATCGTTGATGCTTGAAGCCATTGATGACAGCGGCCGCTGGAACATCTTCGAAGGCACCCGAAGCTCGGAAGCGCTCTGCGAAAACGCCGGCGCCATGAAATCGATCGCCCAGCCGTCGGCCTCCACCCAGCAATGAAAATTCTTGCCCGCACCCGTCGCATACCCGTCTTCGCGCTGGTCTGCGAAGAGGATGCGGGTGCCGCCAAGATTATAAGCAGCCAGCCCACTCTTCGGCGTCGCAGTGACCCCGTAATGCTGGCGCAGGATGAACGCGCCGAACGTGCTGAAATACATGCCGGCAACGGCGGTATTGGCGTTTTCGTTGACCAGCAGGCTGTTGATGACCCGATAAATGCGGTGATAGTCGCTCTGCTTGATCAACATGATCCGTAACCTGCCCATTCCTGATATGGCACCCTGCCTAGGCGGCCAGCGCGGCAATGTAAACTGCGGCGTTGCAGTGGGGCCGGACAGCCTGAGCTTTGAACCATAATAAGGGTCAATTTTCTGATTGACCCTAATTATGGTAAATTATAGCGCCTCGGCACCCCACTCCACCGTCCCTGCCCTACCATTCACCCCTTCATCTCGCCCAGCTTCGCCAGCAGCGCCGCACCGGTGCGGATGCCGGCGTGGAAGAGGTCGAGCTTGAGGTTTTCGTTGGGCGCGTGGTTTGCCTGGTCGGCATTGGCATAGGGCACGACGAAAGCGGGCTTGCCGAGGATTTTTGTGAAGACGTAGTCCGGAAGGCTGCCGCCGAGGCTTGGGTAGAGCAGTGGCTCGACGCCGCGGGCAGCGACGATCGCTTCGCGGATCACGGATGCGAACGGGCTATCCATCGGCGTTTTCGATGGCAGCATGGAGTTTTGCGGTACGAACTCCACGTCGGGTGCGTATCTTTCCACATGCGCCCGGACCTTTTCGAACACGTAGTCCGGCGTCAGGCTCTCGACGAGGCGGATATCGCATTTGGCATAGGCTTCGCTCGGAAGAACCGTCTTCTGCCCCGGTCCGCCATAGCCGCCATGCAACCCGTTGATGGTGAGCGTCGGCTGGAACATCAGCCGCTCGTAATAGGGACGATCCACCGGCTCTTCGATCGCCGTCATGCCAAGCTCGGCCTTGATCTTCTCGATATCGAGCGGCAGCGCCGCCATCGCCTGCAGTTCCAGATCGGTCGGCGGCACGATGGGATCGTAGATACCATCTATGGTAATCTCGCCGCGATCGTTCTTCATCGTGGCGAGCAGATGCACGAGCTTCCAGATCGCATTCGGCATGACGCCGCCGAAATTGCCGGAATGGGCGTCGCGGTTGGCAGTCTTTGCACGTAGCTCGAAGGAAGCGACGCCGCGCACGCCAAACGTGACGACCGGGCGGCCGCTGTCATGCAGCGAGCCATCCGAGGTCACGACGAGATCGGCATTGAGCTTGTCGGCATGTTCGGCGACGAATTCCGCCATATGGGGACTGCCGATCTCCTCCTCGCCTTCGAGCAGGAAGATCACATTGCAGGGCAGTTCGCCAACCACCTTGAGATAGGATTCAATCGCCAGCAACTGGGCGAAATGCTGGCCCTTGTTGTCGCCGATGCCGCGCGCGTAGATGCGGCCGTCGCGGATCTCGGGCTCGAAGGGCGGGCTTTTCCAGAGGTCGAGCGGTTCTGGCGGCTGCACGTCGTAATGGCCGTAGAGAAGCACGGTGGGCTTGCCGGGCTGGTTCTCCATGCGGCCGATCACCATCGGGTGGTTGCGGGTGGTGATCGCCTGGGCCTGCATGCCGAGACCATTGAGGATGCCGACGAGGATATCGGCGGCCTCCGTGATACCCTCGTTGGAGGCGCTGATCGACTTGTGCTTCACATACTCCATCACCCGTTCGACGAAACTGTCGCTGTTGGCATCGATATGGGCAAGAACGCGGGCGAGATCGGTGTTTTCAGGTGTCATGCTCAAAAACTCATGCCGGTTCGAACAGGGTCTGGATCTGCATTTCCGGCACCAGCACCAGGCCCTTATCGGTAATGCGGATATCCGGAATGACCGACAGCGGAATAAGGTTGAAGCCCATATAGGCGATCGTGCATTCGGCCTTTTCCCATTCGAGCTTCAGCGCCTTCACCTCGTCGGCGACCGCGTGGACGCGCTTGTCGGACAAAAGCCCGGCAATCGGCAGCGGCACCATGGCCGTCACCTTGCCATCCATCACGACGCAGACGCCGCCCTGGGTAGCCTCGATCGCATCGAGCGCCACCTGCATGTCGCGTTCATTGGTGCCGGCGACGATGATGTTGTGGCTGTCATGCCCGACAGACGAGGCGACCGCGCCCTTCTTCAGACCAAAACCGTTGAGCAGACCATGCGCGACATTGCCCGGCGACTTGCCGTGACGTTCCACGACCGTGACAAAGCAAAGACCGTGGCGATCGAACTGCGTCTGCCAGTCGTTGGCCGGCTCGAGCGTGACGGTGACATGGCCGAGCGTGATGCCCGGCAGCTCCGTCTTGATCGTGTGGGCAATGACGGTCTCGGTCGGCAGTTCCGGCGTCAGCTTGAGGTTCTTCGGCAGCTTGACCGTATGATAGGCGGCTTCCGGATAGCGATAGGGTTTGGACAGTGCCTCATCGAGAACCGACGTGATATTCTTCTGGTCCACGACCAGTTCGCCGCCATACCAGGTGCTGACCGGCTCCAGGTTATCGGAGAGGAGCACCAGATCGGCACGCCGTCCGCCGCCGAGACCGCCGATCTCGTTTTCCATGCCGAAGCGGGTCGCGCCATGCAGCGAGCCCATCGCCCAGGCCTGTTCCGGCGTCATGCCGTATTTGACCGCCTCGCGGGTGACCCAGTCCATGCCGAATGCGAGCAGATCCTCGGCGTCGCGGTCGTCGGTGCAGACAGCGACGCGCTTGTGCGAGGCGCCAAGCTCGGTGATGGTCTTGATCGCCTGTGGCAGCGAATGCCAGGGCGTGGTCGGCGGGCCGCCGCGCAGGAACAGCCATACCCCGGCCTCCAGCAGATCGTCGGCGATATCGCGGTCGATCGCCTCATGGGTGTCGGTGACGCCGGAGGCGGCATAGGCCGCGACGAATTCTCGGCCATAGACATGGCCAGACACCGGACGGCCGCGCGACAGAGCAGCAGCGAGGATCGCATGGCTGCGTTCGTCGCCCATGGCGACGGGTACGAAATCCATCTTTTCGCCGAGCGCTACCGCTTCCGGCCATTTATCGAACAGGGCTGCAATCTTGTCCGGCGTCAGGTCGCCGCCGGCGGTTTCCAGTTCCGGCGAGGTGGCGGGAACCGTGCTCGGCACCGTCAGGAAGATTGATAGCGGCGCCACGCGCGCGTCTTCCAGCATCGCCTCGACACCGGCGACATCCATGACATTGCCGATCTCGTGGCTGTCGCAGAAGATCGTGGTGGTGCCATTGAGAAGGGCAGCCTCCGCATAGGCGCAGGCCGTCACCATCGAGGATTCGATATGGATATGCGGATCGACGAGGCCAGGCGCGAGAATGCCGCCCTTTGCGTCGTAAATCTTGGCCGATGTTCCCTTGTAGGAACCGGTGGGCTTTACCGCGGCGATACGGCCGCCGGAGAGCCAGATTTCCCGCCCGGGCAGGATGCGCTCCGAATAGGTCGACAGCATCCGTGCATCCCGGATGACCAGATCAGGCTCGCGCCGTGCCGACGCGACGTCGGCGAGCAATCGCGTCATGGATGCCAGCGGGTGAACGGAGAAACGGTTGAGAGTGCTCATGAAATTCGGCCTCGCGGATCATCGGACTGGGGACATGGTAGGGAATTTTGTTCCCGCACGGAAGCACGCATTGGCGCTAAAGGCACACGGCAACCACTGAAACGTGAAAGGCCGCCGGTTCCTCAGGGAGCGGCGGCTTTCGATCAGTCTTTCGGAACGTGCCGCAACTTAGCGCGGCACGCCGGGAATGGCATCCTTGTAATAGGATGAATAGCTTGAATGCAGGCGCTCTGGCGCGCCCGGATCGGCATATTTGCGCAGCTCGCCCATCTCGGTCTTGTTGAGAATGACGCCGATCGTCTTTGCGGCAATCTGCGGTTCCGACTGAAGCACGCTCTGCACGGCCTTGACCGGCGTGACACCCCATTCGGTGACGAAGATGAAGCCGTCGACATAGGGCTCGAAGGCCTTGGCATCGATAACCGGGATCAGCGGCGCAAGGTCGACGATGATCACGTCGAACGTGTCCTTGATGCTTTCGAGGAACTGGCTCATGCCGGTCGAGGCCAGAAGCTCCGATGTATGGGCCAGCTGACGGCTGCGGGTGGTCATCGGCAGGATCGTCAGGCGCGAGCGGCGGTCGACGCGGGCAGCCGCCGTCCACGGAACCTTCTGCAGCACGACGTCGATCAGGCCGACATCCGGTTCGCTCGCCAGCATCTTGGACAGACCCGGATTGCGCAGATCGCCATCGATGACCAGCGTGCGAACGCCGTTGGACGAGATCAGGCCGGCAAGGTTGGCGGCAACCATCGACTTGCCTTCACCGGGAAGGCAGGAGACGACGCCGATGACCGAGCATTTGCGACCCTGCAGCACGATATCGGCGGCAAGCTTGGCATTGCGCAGCGTTTCGGCAAACTGCGAGCGCGGCGCTTCGACGGCGACACGCATCTTGCGACGAAGCGCGATCGGATCGCCCTCCGGCAGGATCTGGCCGTCGATCGCATCGGCCGGCTTGTCGGAGCCGTTGTCGTCGGTCTGGGCGCTGCCAATCTTCGGGAGGTAACCGAGGAAGCGGACGCCGAGCTTGTCCTGCACGTCGGCGCCGGTGCGGAAGAAGCGCTCGCGAAATTCCATAAGCGCTGCAAGTGCGCCGCCGAGCAGCAGTCCAAGCACGACGGACAGAGCCATGGTGAGCGTCTTGCGCGGGCTGGACGGCGAGATCGGCACGCCGGCTTCCGAGATGACGCGGGCCTTGGCGATCGGCAGCGACTGCAGCTGCGACGCCTGTTCGAACCGCTGCAGATAGGACTGGTAGAGCGTCTTCAGCGCATCGGCACGCTGCTGCAGCTCCTGCAACTGCACCATGGAGACATTGGCATCCTGGTTGCGGCCGGCGACGCTTTCGATGCTGGCGCGCAACGACTGCTCGCGCGAGCTTGCGACATCCAGCTCGTTGCGGAACGAACCGGTCAGCTGCTGCAGTTCGCGCAGGATCTGTTGCGCCAGGTCCTGCTTTTCCGAGCGAAGTGCGACTGCCTGCGGATGATCGGCGCCGAACTGCTCGACCACGCCCTTTTCACGATCGTTGACCGTCGTGTAGCGCTGGCGAAGGTTCTGCAGCACCGTGTTGTCTGTATCGCGGTTGGCGACGACGGCATTTGCGACGGCTGCTTCCGAGCCCTTGTCGATGATCACCTTGTACTGGTTGTAGCGGGCCTGGGCGCTGGCTACTTCGGCCTGCGCCGAGATCAGCTGGGTATTGAGATCGGACAGCTGCTGGGCCGACATCAGCTCGCCGCGCGGCGATACGAGGCCGTTGTCGCGCTTATACTGCTCGACCGTCAGCGATGCCTGCTGTGCGCGGATGTTGAGGTCGTTCAAACGTTCCTGGAGCCACACGGAAGCGCGCTCGGTCGCGTCGAAATTGGCATTGAGCTCTTCCGTCAGGAAGGAACTGGCATAGGTCTTGGCAAGCTGGGCGGAAAGAACCGGGTCTGGCGAGCGGACGGAGAGCGAGATGACCGAGCTGCGTCCGACGCGCTCGACGGTGATCGACTGCTGAAGGATGGCGGCAGCCTTTTCACGGCGCCCGGCGCGCACCTGGTCTTCGCTCGGCAACGGGCCGCCTGATGACACCAGCGAGACAACGCTTTTCACCATGTCCTTGGCAAGATCGACCGGCGATTTGGGCGGATCGACGATCAGATCGTTTTCCGCAAACTTGCCCTTGTCGACGACGCTGAGCGCCAGCGCCTTGGATTTCAGGATCTCGACCGAACTGGACATGCGGTTGTCGATCTGCTGCGCGGTCTGGCCTTCGGTTTCCTCTTCCGCATAGCGGGACAGGTTGTCGTCCACCAGGATCTGCGTCGCGGCCGTGTATTTCGGCTGCGCCGTAAACAGATAGGCTGCCGCAAGCGCGACCATGGCGACCACGCAGATGATGATCACGCCAAGCCGACGCATGGCTGCCGACCACAGCTTGTCGAGGTCGATGAACGTGTCAGTTTCTTTTTGCTCGTTCGGGAAGATGTTCATCGGCCTATAATTAACCTGGTCCATGGCTTTGTCCGCTTTCCGGAATTGTCGAGAGGAACGGCAGAAATGGACTGCCGTTCCTCGGGCTTTGGTCTGACTGCGACGTTGGAGCGGCCCTTAAGCCGCCTTAACCTTCGATTCGTGGTTGGCGAGAAGCTCCTTGACGGAGTGATAGATCTCCTCGCCCATATCGCTCCGCAACATCGCGAAGGCCACATTGGCTTCGATGAAACCGCGCTTGGAACCGCAGTCGAAGGTCCGTCCGGTATAGGGCTGTGCGTGGAACGGCTGCTTCTGCAGCAGTTTCTGCATGCTGTCGGTCAGCTGGATCTCGTTGCCGGCTCCGCGTTCCTGGCTTTCCAGCAGTTCGAAGATCTGCGGCTGCAGGATATAGCGACCATTAAGGTAATAGTTCGACGGTGCATCGGCAGGTGCCGGCTTTTCGACCATGCCGGTCACTTCGAAGCCGTGCTGCTTGCTTTCGCCGATCGCGACGACGCCGTAGCTGGACGTCTCCTCGGGCGCACACTGCTCGACGCCGAAGACGTTGCCGCCGACTTCCTCATAGAGATCAACGAGGCCTGCCATGCAGCCGCGGGCGCCATAGGACACCATATCCGGCAAAAGCAGCGCGAAGGGCTCGTTGCCCACCAGTTCGCGGGCGCACCAGACGGCGTGACCGAGACCGAGCGGAACCTGCTGGCGGGTGTAGCTGACGGTGCCGGCGAGCGGCAGCATCTTTTCGAGCTGGGTCACCTGAACGGTCTTGCCGGCGCGGGTGAGGCTGGCGATCAGTTCGGGATTGCTGTCGAAATAGTCTTCGATCGCAGTCTTGTTGCGGCTGGTCACGAAGATGATGTGCTCGATACCGGCCTGCATGGCCTCATCGACCGCATATTGCACGACGGGCCTGTCGACGATCGTCAGCATTTCCTTTGGCATCGCCTTGGTAGCCGGCAGGAACCGTGTTCCATTGCCTGCAACCGGAATGACCGCCTTGCGAACAGGTCTCATTTCCATAGTGTCGTTGTCCTTTCCGGGACGCCCCCGCCCCGTCGATCGGATTGTCAAGAAACGCCGGAAGCTCTTGCGAACCGGCGCATACGGACGGCAATCGGCATGCGCAGGTGCTTGAGCGCCCGCGGATTGTTGATTGCCGTTTTCAGAATCCCGCCGAATGATCGTTTCTTGATCTCGTCGACGAGTGTGAGGAAGGAAGCCGCTTCGCGAATGCTCTGCGTGCGGCGGCGCTGGGCGCTCGTTGCCCGCGGCTCGAGAGAGAAGCGCTTGAGGAACTTCTCGTCGCCGGCAAGCATCGCCGTGAGGTGTTCGGGTTTCAGCACCCTTGAGATCGAACCGTGGCGCAGATGGTAGACGTAACCGGCCTCGGGCTCGATGGCGCAGACGCCGCCGCTCGCAATCGCAGATGCAAGCAGGATGTAATCCTCGCCGATCCGCAGGTTCTCGTCAAAGCGCAAGCCGTGCTGATTGAGGAAATCGCGGCGGAAGATCGGCTTCATATAGCCAAAATTGAACGTGCTTTCGAAGATGATGTTGGATTCGATGAAATCGGCGAGTTCGAGCGTCTTGCGCGCTTCCAGATCGGCGCGCGAAAACATCGCTGTCGGCTCGCCGCCTTCGAGCGGGACGACGTCGATATTGTCGACCACGATCCGTGCATCCATCGCCTCGGCGCGTGCGATCATCCGCTTCAGGCGCTGCGGATGGATCGTGTCGTCGGCATCGAGCACGGCGATCCAGCGGCCGGTTGCCGCATCGAACCCGGCATTGCGCGCGGCCGCCGGTCCGCCATTGGCGGGCTGGACGATGAGCTTGACGCGATCGTCGCGATCGCGGCAGCGAAGCGCAAGCTCGCGGGTGCCGTCGCTGGAGCAGTCGTCGACGACGATCACTTCCAGGGACACGTCGACCTGGGCAAGCGCGCTATCGATCGCGCTTTCCAGCGTCTCCTCAGCATTGTAGGCGGCGATGACGAAGCTGACATCGGGTGCGGTGACAACGGAAGTCATGTGGCCTCCACCATGCCGTACTGGCGGATCTCGCGCATGCCGAGCGTCCCCATGACCGAACCGGCGTGAAGCGCTGCCCGCAGAGCATAGCGCGTGCGGGTAACTGGAATTGCGACAGTTGCGATGGTGACGACGGCGCAATAGCCAAATTTTAGCGCAGCGCTTGCGGCTTTCTTCACCCGTGACAGACCCGCGCTCTTTGCCGCAACGATGCGGCCATGGGTCTGGCCGGAGCGGAAGCGGCGCTTGGCAAGCCACGAGAAGCTGGCGCGCTTGTGCGGCACCGGCTCTTCCAGCAGGGCCTCGCGGGCAAACTCGATTTTTCCGCCGGCATCGGTCAGCTGAGTGAAATAGTGCGTATCCTCGCCACCGCTCTGGCCGAGCGACAGCGCGAACTTGCGGGCCGCAAGCTTCGGTGAGCGCATGTCGAGAAGCACGTTGCAGGTATAGCCGGTGACGATACGGCCATCGACCCACACGGGATTGGTCGAGTGGAAATCACCGCTGCGCATCCAGGCCGGAACATCATCCGGATAGATGGCGCGCACGGGTCCGAGGATAGCATCGGCCGACGTCGCTTCAGCACGATCGACAAGCGCTGCGAGCCAACCAGGACCGGCCGTCTCGTCGTCGTCGATAAACGCGAGATAATCGGCCTGGCAGGCAGCAAGGCAGGCATTGCGCGCAATCGCGATGTTCGATTTCGGGCAATGGACATACTCGATCTCGAAGGGCGAGACGGCTTTCAGCCGCTCGACCAGCGCTTGCGCACTCGGCTCCGCGTCGTTGTCGGCGACGATCAGCCGGACCTGCGTGTGTTCAGGCACGTCGAGCGCAAACAGCGACCGCAACGTGACCTCCAGTTCCGGGCGCCGATAGGTGCAGATGCCGATATCGATGCGGAGCTTGCCGCTGCCAGCCACGATCATGCACGCCTCCTCGATTTGATGCCGATCAGTTCCAGCCAGAAGCCTGCCGACCAGGCGAAATGCATGATCATCGCCGACACCGCGGCAAGCGGACCGAGCGGGTTATTTTGGCCAACAGCCATCCAGACGCCGTAGCCGAGACAGGCGACCGCCCAGACAACCAGCGGAATGGCCGCCCACCAGTAGAGGACGGCAAGCACGGCGCCGATCACGACAGGTGCGACCGCCAACGGAATGGCCTGGCGGATCTTGGGGATCGACCGATGCTTCAGAAGGTTCTTTGCCCGGCCCCGGCCATAGCCGAGATACTGCCGGAACAGCGCCGAGGCGGTGGAGCGCGGATAGTAGGTCATGTAGGTCTTGCCCGTCATCCAGATACGGAAGCCGGACTGGCGAAGGCGGAAATCGAGTTCCGCATCCTCGTTATGGCTGAAGCTCTCGTCGTAGCCGCCGACAGCCTGAAACGCGAAGATGCGTATCAGAGCGTGGTGGCCGTGATCGACCCATTCGCCGCCGCCGCCGGCCCGGTGCTTGGAGCCGCCATTGCCGAGCTTGGAATTTTGCGCCGCAGCCGTTGCCCGCTGGAACAGGCCAAAGCCCACCGTTTCCATGCCGACCACGATGGAATCCGCCTCAAGCGACACCGCTTCCTGCAGAAGCGTCCGGCAGTAATCGTCTGGATAATCGCCATGCGCGTCGATGCGGATCAGATATTCGAACTCCGCGCCGAAGCGCTGGACCGCGAGATTGATCGCCGCACTCTGGATGCGCTTGGCATTGTGCATCAGCGCCACGTTCGGCAGTTCCTGCGCGACGCGAAGGACGATCTCCTGCGTGCCGTCCTTGCTGCCGCCATCGGCAACGACGATCATGTCGCTGGCCGAGCTACGCTGCTGGTCGAGCTTGCGCAAAAGCGGCTCGATGGTCTTTGCCTCATCAAGGCACGGAACGACGATCAGTGTCCGGATCAAGGACAGGTCGCCATGGGAAACATCGGCATTCGAAGGCACACGCATGACCTATCTCACCTCACGACTGCACGGTTGAAACGGCCGGTACCGACGGTACGGCCAGCGAAATATTGCGATTGAGCCCCGCAAGCCTGTCGACCAGCGCGCGGCAATCGTCAGCATCAGTGACCCACTGGCTGCGATCGACGGCCGCAAGCCGGGTGAACCGATCGAGGTAGAGTGCGTCGGTCATGCCCGAGAACAGGATTTCCAGATCCGAAGGCGTCGCGTTGTCGAGAAGGATGCCGATATCGCGCTTAGCCACAAAGCGGCCGGTCTCGGTGCGCGCCAGCGCGATCGGAACCGCGCCATGCAGCCCGCCTTCATAGAGGCGGTTCGGCAAAAGCCACTCGGAGTTCAGCCCTTCCTCGAAGAAATCAATTGCCCAGGTGAACTGCGCCTCATTGTAGATCGAAGCCAGATCCTCCGGATTGCGGTAGGGACCCTCGAAACGCAGGAACGGCGCGTTCTTCACCTGCGCATCGAAATCGGCAAACTCGCTATAGGCCGGCCGTCCCCGGATGATGACCTCGACCCCGCCGTTCATCTTTTCGGCAAAGGCCGTCAGGATATCGAGCGACTTGCGGCAGCGGATCGCACCGAACCAGCCGATCTTCCAGGGCTCACCCTGCTTGGGCAGACGCGGTTGCGGCTTTGCGACGGACGCTTCGCCCAGCTGCAGAACCTTGTTCTCGAGCAGAAGGACCGGAAGATCGAGCCCGGATTTCGGCTTGAAGAAGTTTTCGACAAAGGCCGGCGAGCTGGTGATCAGCAGCCGGGCCGACTTTGCGAAATGCCGCTGCACGGCACGCAGCACCCGGCCCTTGGCACCCTCGTCGAGCAGCAGGCGGTGAATATCGAGACATTCGTAGACGACGGGCACGTCGCCGCCGAACAGCGACGCGGCCCCCTCGGCGAGAACCAGCATTTCCAGATTGCGGGCGATGATGACATCCGGCATCGGAACGCCGACAAGCCTCTTTTGCAACTGCATCCGGGCAGCAATCACGGCCTTGATGCGCTGGCTGAACTGTCCGTCCTGCGTTGAACCGAGATCGATGGAGCGCACGCCTTCCTCCTGACCCAGCAGGTTTCCCGCGCGCCTGAAGCCTGCGACCGTGACGCTGGCGCCGCCGGTTTTCAACGTCAGCACCCGCCGGCGAATGGCCGGGTCGGCAAGATCATGGGCCAGATACAGGACCTGCAGTGTCACGTCGTTCAACTCCCTGTCGAAAGATCAGTCGAGCGTGCAAAGCACGGATTGCGGGAAAGCACAGTCTTCGCCGAGCGCCGTATAGGCGATGCGATCGACTTCCATCGTGGTGGGGCCGGAATAGGCGAACGGGCCCATCCAGGATTTCAGCGTATCACTGCCCCACAGGCTCAGAAAGATCTTCTGGGCGTTCTGCGGGATCTTCGACGGGTCGGTGACTTCCTGCACCAGCTTGCCGTTGAGGAAGTAGCGCAACCGCTCCGGCTCCCAGATGAAGGCGTAGTCGTTGAAGCCCTTGTCCGCACCACCGGCAACGGGAACGATCTTCTCGTTCTTGCCCTTGCCGTTGATATACTGGTTGAGCTGAACCTGATCGACATTCTTGCCGAGCACCTCGAAATCGATCTCGTCCCACGGCTTTTTGTCGGTCGGGCCGATATAGGTGAAGAAGGCTGAGTTGAGGCCAGGACCGGTCGCCGACTTGTAGCGCGCCTCATAGGTGCCGTAACCGAAGCGGGCGCGGGTCTGGATCTCGCCGCAGACGTTTTTGCGGTCCTTGTTCTGGCGCTCCTCGAAGGTGAGCTTCAGATTGCCGCCATCGGTCGTCACCTGGCGCTGCGACCAGGTGCAGTTCTGATGGGCGCCGTTGTTCCAGCCGTTCGAGACGAACCAGAACGACCGGTCGAGGCGATCGAAATTCTCGACGAAGGACGTGCCCTTGGCATCCGGCTGCGGCTTGCCGCCCGGATGGGGGTTGGTATCAGGACGGTGCTTTGCGGCCGGATTCTGCGCTTGGGTCGCCGGAGCTTCGGGGGCTGGCGGTGCCTGGGCATAAGCTGGAGCGCAGGCGAGCACTGCCAGCGCGGCGAATGCCCTTGCAGCGGCTCGGAAAGCGGGTCGAATCTGTCTGGCTGGTGCCGTCATGTTTCACCTCTTCTGTGGGTCAGGGCGGGCTCGCGGCCATGCGCGGAATGCCCGGACGAATTGGAGTTCTGTGTCTGCGCAAGCTTTGCCTTGCGGCCGCGACTGCCCGTCAGCGTCTGGTAAAGGCCGGGCATAAGGCGCGACACCAGCGCATTCGAAATCACCAGGATCACGAGGGCCGAGGAAATCGCGCCGACATAGAACAGCGGGTAAAGCTGATCGCCCGCAATGCGGTTCCAGACCATCCACATCACCACGAGCAGCGGGTAATGGGCGCAGAAGATCCAGAAGCTGAGGCTACCGGTGGCGGCCAGCCGTTTGCCGAGCGTCGAGCGGATAGCAAGTGCCGACATCAGCCAGAATCCACCGGCACCGATAATCGACAGTGCGTTGCGCAGAAGCTCAAGCGACCAGGAATAGTCCGGTCCCGTCTGATAAAGCGCGATCGACAACAGGACGGCGGCGGCCACAACCAGCGCAGTGCCGGGAACGGCAAAACGGTCGAGCGCCGAGAGATCGATCCGGTTCAAAGCGAGGAAGATGCCGAAGGTAAAAGAGAACAGGATCGACTTCTTCAAAACGATGAAGAGCGTGAGATCCGGCAAGATCGCCACCACGAACAGGATGACCAGCGTCGGCACCGCAGCCTTGCGCACGAAGAAGGCAAGGATTGGCGACAGGGCGATGCAGACGACAAGGTCACGCAGGAAATAGAGCGGGATGTCGACGGGAAAATTCTCGCTCGCAAACGCATAGTTCGCCAGTTCACGGGAGGATGCATTCCACAGGTCCGGGAAATACCCGATGCCCATGCCGGCGCGCTGCACCAGAAGGACGACGGCGAACAGGCCGAGGTTCCACAACAGGAACGGCACAAGCACGGTTCGCGCCTTGGATTGCATCACCTTGCCGTAGTCGAAAGCATCCCAGCCACGGCGAAACAGCAGATAGCCGGAAATCGCGCTGAGGCACGGTACGCCGATACGAAACAGGCTGTCGCCAAAAAACACGCGGAGCCAATCGAAGAAACCGTTCTGGCCGAGGAACGGGCTGGTCTGCGGATCGAACGGGACGTGGACGAACACGATGCCCGAGATCAGAAGGATGCGCATCAAATTGATACGGGAGGAAATGGTTTGATCAACAGTCAAACGAACTACCCTTTTTGGGCGGCACCTCCCGTCACCACCGTTTCAATCAGAGCAGACTTTGAGCCCGCATTTTCGAGTGCCAAGGATCAGGTGCAGTTTGGCACAAAATGTGGCGGCGCAGCGAAAAGCCGGGATCCGTCCGGTCCGCAGCGGCATCCCGTTACCCGTTCCATTCGCGAGTTCTACTTTCGCGAGTGCTGAAACGCTATGGATTCCGGGGGGATCACTGATTTCTTATGCTGCACTGCACAACAGAGAAAAAAATCAATTCGTCGTGAAAATAACTTCGACCTCAGACGACACTCAATCAAATCGGTTCGCATACTCGCCCGATTGCGGCGCGATTAAGGCGAAAATGCGTCTCAACGATGAGGCAAGGGCATTCTTCGTTATGCAGGAGGTGCATCCGCAACCGACCCACCACGACGCCGCTTGACCATGCCGATTATTTTTTTGACGAGCGCCCTTTCCGTCACGAGGAACATGGCGCCGTAGAGCACGCCGCCCACGACAGCGCCAACGAGGAGCTGGAGATAGGGACTGGTCAGCTGTGCTTCGAAGGTGGAAAGGGTGAGCCGGACTCCCACGCCCATGACGAGCGAGGTGAGCATCGACCGGCTGCTGGTCATCAGACCCCAAAAGAACGGAATGCCGTCGACCCGGAACACGGCCCAGGAATAACCGACCAGCGTGATGGCGTTGACGACGCAAAGCGCCACCATGGCATCGACAAGGCTGCCATAGGTGGCACCGAGGATGATGGCGAGTGTCGTTGCAATGGCGCGCAGCACCGCAGACCAGAACAGCACACGGCTTTGGCCGGTGCCCTTGAGATAGGGGATGAACGTGCTGCAGGGCGTTACGATCGCCTTCGACAGCGCCAGCAGGCCAAGCACCGGCCAGGCATAGGCCCATTGCGGCCCGAACAGCACCAGCATGGCCGGTTCCGCCACCGCCCACAGCCCGAACATGGCTGGCGCCAGCACCACCGTCATTACCTGAGTGGACAGCATCAGGGCGTCGGTGCGGCGCTTGCGGTCGTCGCCCATCAGGCTAAAGGCGGGGAACAGCACGCCCATTACCGCCGACAGCACGACCTGATTCGGAATGCTGGCAAACCGGTTGGCGGCCGAATAGGCACCCGCATCGGCAAGCGTCAGCATTCGCGCGATCACCACCATTGGCGCCTGAAAGGTCACGAAATTGGCGATCTCGGACCCCATCAGCCCTGAAGAATAGCGCACCAGCGGCCCCATCCGATCGGGCTTGATGACAAAACGCGGCACGTAGCGCGTGATCGAGTAGAGGCCGACAAGCCGGATCACCGCCGAGGAAAACAGCTGCACGACCAGCGCCCAGATGCCGAACCCCATAAAGGCGAGCGCCAGAGCGACCAGCGCCGCCGTGGTTTCCGACACGGTGCTGAGGATCGCGTCCTTGCTGAAATTCATCTCGCGGGCGAGCAACGAATAGGCGACATCGGCCGTCAATTGCAGCGGAATGAGAAAGGCCATGATACGCAGGAGATCGGCGCTCTGGGCCGCACCCATCCAGCTGCCGATGCCGTTTGCACCGAGGAAAAGGATCACCGACATGATCAAAGACATCGCGAGATTGGCCCAGAAAACGGTGTGCACCGTATCCATGCCACTGTCCCGATCGACGATCAGTGCCGACGTCAAACCGGCACCACCGATCATCGCCAAAAACTGTACGACGGTGAGTGCGACAGCCACCGTTCCGAAATCTTCCGGGGTCAACAGTCTTGCCAATATCGGTACAGTGACAAATTTCAGCCCGAATGTGGCGGTCTTTGACAGCACACTCCAACCGACATTTGTCGTGATCGTCTTCACGCCTTGGGTTGGGGCCATCTTCGAATTCCTATTGTTGGATACTGATTGAGAGCCAGCGTGAAGCCGCAATCCAAGCCGTCGAGGCGGCTAGCGGTTTGCAATTCTTGAAAAAAGCAGGGGCAGAAACATGGCGACATTCACCGTAATTATTCCATTTTATCAACGGGAACCGGGTATCCTTACCCGGGCCCTGCAATCTGTTTTCAGCCAGAGCTTCGTGGATTTTGATATCATCGTCGTGGACGACGAGTCACCCCATAACGCAAAAATCGAACTTCGGGACGCCGATCCGACCTGGCTCGAGCGCATCCGAATCATCGAACAAAAGAATGGCGGGCCGGGGGCGGCGCGCAATACCGGGCTGGACGCGGTGCCCGCCGAAACGCGTTTTGTGGCGCTTCTCGACAGCGACGACGTGTGGCTTCCGGATCATCTCACCAACGCATTCGAGAGCATGAGCCGCTTCGGCGCCGAGTGCTACTGGGCCTCGATGCAGGCGAGCGAAGAGTTCTATTACCACTTCGGCATGGCGCAGCTGGAGAAGACCGAAGGCGGCACGCGCCTATCGGAAAAGCCGCTCATCATCGAGCTTCAGGACCTGGCAAGCGTCATGCTGCGCAACTGGAGTTTCCTGCATCTCACCTGCATGGTGACGTCCCGCCCGGTCTTCGAGGCTGTCCGCTTCGAGCCCGAATTGAGACTGGCTGCCGAAGACGTGCTGTTCTTCTGCGACTGCATCCTGAAATCGAAACGGACGATCCTGTGCGACGAGCCGGGCGCTGCGCGCGGCATGGGTATCAACATTTTCCATTCGATCGACAACCAGTCGCCGGAATTCCTGCGCCAGCAGTTCAACACCTGGGTCGCGCTCGATACGCTGGAACAGCGTTTCAGCAACAGGCCGGGCGACGTCGCGTCGATTGCAGGCTACAAGAACACCGCAAGACGGCAGGCCCTGTGGGGCCAGGCCGGGCGGATGAAGCGGCGCCAGAGCCCGGAATTCGGCCTTCTGGCCAAGTGGGTGATGCGCGATCCGGCACTCATCCGCGCGGCCTTCGAACTGGGCGCGGGAAAACTCGGCATGGGTGCGCGCGAGCGCTCGGCGACGTAAACTTCGCATTCTTTACAAAGACTTCACTCCCATCAGGAGGCTTGCATGCAACCTTATTACTGGGCATCCCACCACGGCAATTTCGGCGACGACCTCAATCTGTGGCTCTGGGATTATCTTCTTCCGGGCTTTCGCGACGTCCACGCCGATACGATGCTGGTCGGCGTCGGTACCGTTCTCAACCCCGTCCTGCTTCCGCCCGGGCAGAAGAAACTGGTGATCGGCAGCGGCTATGGCTATGGCGAGGCACCCGATATCAATGATCCCGAATGGGACGTGCGCTGCGTGCGCGGACCATTGACGGCGGCGAAGCTCGGTCTTCCCCTCGACAGAGGGATCACTGACCCCGCGGCCCTCATCCCCGATATGCCGGAATTCCAGAACCTGCCGAAGATCCACAAGAAGACCTTCGTTCCCCATTGGGAATCGGCGGAATTCGGCATGTGGCAATCGGTCTGCGAGCCCGCCGGACTGACCTGGCTCGACCCGCGCGGCGAGGCGAAATCGGTCATCCGGGCGATTGCCCAGTCCGAGATGATCGTTGCCGAATCCATGCATGGCGCGATCCTGGCCGATGCATTCCGGGTGCCGTGGATTGCGGTGAGCACATCCAGATCCATCAACAATTTCAAGTGGAACGACTGGGCACAGTCCGTCGGTGCGACCTATAATCCGCATTTTGTGCCGGTTTCGACGCGCGCCGAGGCGGTGGCCAAGAAAACCAAGTTCTGGGGAATGAGCTTCGACGGCGGCGGCGGCCAGCAGCAGCCGGCCCATCACGAACCTGCAAGCGCAGATGCATCGGTGATGACGCGGACCGCTGCCCCTGCGGCTCCTGCTCAGTCAGGCCTTCGCGGCATGGCGAAGCAGGTCCTTGCGGCACCGTCGATCCTGGCGCTCTGGCAGGCCAGCCGGACGGAGCCACAGCTCAGCCCGGATGCGATGCTCCAAGACAAGAAGCAGCGTTTTCGCGCTGTTCTGGACGAGATCCGCCGCGACTACTTCTGAACGGCGGCAGGGTCCGCTGCTGCCGGAACCCCGGCAAGCAGATAGCGCATGGCATGCGGCGTGGCGACCGGAACCGGTCCGCCACGTCTTGCCTCCATCTTGTCCAGCAGGATCGCCTGCGCGACATAGGGCAGGAACTGCGGCCGGCCGAACATGTAGCTAGCGGCCGCGACAATCCCCGAATTCGACTTGGTATCGAGGAAGGCGCGATGCTCGTAGCGTTCCCGGATGTGGTCGCGGTGACGGGTAATTACCGCCCTTGCCTGCGTCGGCAGAAGCGGATCCGACAGGATCGCCTCATCCGCTTCGTATAGCGTTTTCAGATCATGGGTGCGGTGGCGGCTGCTGAGCGAATCGGCCCGAACGACGGCGCCGTAGCCGCAATGCTCGATCACCTTGTAGCGCGCACCCTTGGCCAGAGCCCGCAGATAGAGATCGTAATCCTCGCCAAGCCTCAGGCCCTCGTCGTACCGAAGACGATGGGCATCGAGGAACGAGCGACGAATGATCGGCTTCAGAAACCCTGTCTCGCCGCGCGGCTTTCCGCGCTCGGAAATATTGCCCTCGACGAATTCGATGAGCGAGATCGTCCGCGCCCTCGATTCGAACTTTTGGGGCGGCACTGCGGCGGCAGGATCGGAGATGAAGGCGATGTTGTCGGCCAGCATGTCCCAGTCGCCGAGCGCCAGCATTGGCTCGAACCGTCCGGGAAAGAAGAAATCGTCCGCATCGAGAATGGCGATCAGCGGTGCACTGGAGGCGGCGATCGCCCGGTTTCTCGCAGCAGACGGGCCCTGGTTCTTCTCCAGCGAGATGATCTGGAGCCGCCCGCTGCCATCATCCACACTGCGGGCAGCGCCGGCCGTGTCGTCGCTCGAGCCGTCATCGACCACGACGACTTCGCTGACAAGCGCTTCATGCAAGGCGGACCGGACGGCGGTGGCGATCGTGTCTGCTGCGTTCTTGGCTGCGATGACGACGCAAATCGTCTGAACATCGGGGTGGGCCGTTGCGCTCTCCATGAGACTGTCTCCATCGTTCGTCGTGCGAGCACCTGAACGCAGGAAGATGGCCTCCATATGGAAGCACTGCAACAAAAACCGAAATGGGACTGAGAGCGCCGGCTAGATATCCCGGGCAGGCAGGTGTGACGTCACGTCGGACGGAAGGTTGGAAACCTCTCTGGAGCGCGCAGCGACGGCGGTATCTGTCCGACCCCTGCTACCCGCGAGCTTCTCGCGGTGAACGAGGTAAACGATGCCAACGAAATAACCCACCTGGATAATAACCGCGCAGAGGAGCGTGTGTATAAATGCTGTGTAGACGGACCCGCTGATGAAAAAGGACGCGAGCGCAAAAACGACCAGGACGCAAAGGATACTTATAAATACGCGCGGCGCATACATGATCGCCCTCCCGAGCAGCTTATAGTTCTTGGCTTCTAGACGCAGGCTCCTCCCTGCACCGTCACGATAGGACCGGCAGTAGTCGGATGCAAGCAATACAGCATCTGCTATGCCGAGTATTAATGAAACTTTCGTAAGGTTTGCCGGTTCCCTGCCCCTCCTTGGCAGTTCCTTGCGATTAGCGTGAATGGTTTCTTACCTTGGTACCACAGCCCCCAATCGCATTTCCGCCACAATTTGGACGTGAAGCTCGCCGTCTGGAACATTCCGCTGCTGGATGTCGCAGAGTCGGGGTCACCGGCGTTCAACTTTTGTTACAAAGGTGACGACACCCGACGAAGCCATATTGCGCTGCATCATTGTATTGCGGTGCGAAATGCGTAGGCCTTTGGTCTTATACGCAAGCTACTTCCTGGCCCTGCTCAAAGAAGCAATCACAGGTTTAGCTCTGGACTGGCCCTGCGCAGAAGCCCCCCAATACGCTAATGGCACGGGTATTATTCCAACTCCGGGTATAGTTGCCAGAAAAGAACAGTAGACCTGGGGTCGCTATTCAATCGATTGTAAAAAAATCGGAGTGCTGATCGGATTTTGGCGCGCATCGACCCGCATCGGGACAGCGCTGTCGGAAAAAATTGGCTGGCATCAAATTCCGAACACAGACTTATTATCAAATTGTCGACGAAAAGACCCGCCGAAAGGCATCACCGACTATCGCAAAACCTAAATGGAGTTACCCTCTATGAAGTCAGCGACACGTTCGGCTAGTTCGCCGTTTGTAGACTCCGACCAGGCCTTCGGTACCCTCCCGATCGGTGGCCTCGCTAAACGCAGCTTCGATATGACCGCAGCTGCATGCGCGCTGATCCTGTTCAGCCCGCTATTTCTGATGATCATGGCCCTGGTGAAACTCACCGATAAGGGCCCGGCCTTTTATGGCCATAGCCGTATTGGCCATAACGGACGCATTTTCAAATGCCTCAAGTTCCGGACCATGGCGACCGACGGCGACGAATTGCTGCGCAACTATCTGCGTGACAATCCGCATGCCGCGGAAGAATGGCGTCTGACGCGCAAGCTGAAAGACGACCCACGCGTGACGTCTGTAGGCAAAGTCCTGCGCAAGCTCTCTCTCGACGAGCTGCCGCAGTTGCTCAACATCGTGCGTGGCGAAATGAGCGTGGTGGGACCGCGTCCGGTCGTGGACGAGGAACTGAAAGTCTATGACGCGTTTGCCGTCTATTACCTTCGCACCCGTCCTGGCCTCACAGGCCTGTGGCAGATCAGCGGTCGCAACGATGTGTCCTACGAGACGCGCATCGCTTTCGACACGCAATACGTCCAGAACTGGTCGCTGGTTCGCGACATCGCCATCATTGCAAAGACCATCCCTGCGGTCTGCTTTGCCCGCGGCAGCTATTGATCTGAGTTTCTTTTGATAGCCTGAGAAATCCTGGTCGGTCACCGGCCGCAAGAAAAACCAAGAACAAGTCACCAGACGAACTCAACAGTCGAAACAAGCGCGAGCCGACCTCCCACGGATTTGCGTTTGAATGCGATTGAAGGACCCGTAGATGTTGAAGAACGATCATTCGAAAAGCGGTTCGCCGGCGCTCCTTTTTGCAGCCGGCGCCCTGCTGCTGAGTTCAGTCGCGCCAGTCCTGGCGCAGGACAAAGCCCCGAAGACCACACAACAGACCTCCACTGAGGCCGAAACCGCAACACCTGGCAAGGCTGCGGCACCCAAGCCCCCTGCAGCGGTTGCCGCAAGCGGTCCTGCCAGCGGCGGCTATAAGCTCGGCGTCATGGACAAGCTGCGCATCCGCGTGGCCGAATGGCAGCCGGCCGATGGCACGGTGCGCGACTGGGACGTGGTCGGCGGCGAATACACGGTCGGCCCGTCCGGCGCGCTGTCGCTTCCGTTTATCGGCGATCTCGACGCAGCCGGAAAGACGACCGCCGAAGTTGCCGGTCTGATCGGCCAGCAGCTGCGCGACAAGTTCGCGCTTCGAAACCTGCCCTCTGCCTCGGTTGAAATCAGCCAGTACCGGCCGGTCTATCTCGCAGGCGACGTCACGACCCCGGGAGAGTTTCCCTATTCCCCGAACCTGACGGTGCTGAAGGCGGTAAGCCTTGCCGGCGGCTTGCGCCGTTCCGACGCGGGTCAGCGCTTTGCCAAGGACTTCATCAACGCGCAGGGCGACGTTGCCGTCTACGACAACCAGCGCGGCCGCCTGATTGCCCGCCGGGCACGGCTTGTGGCCGAGGTTTCCGGATCGCGCGATCTGCCGATCCCGGCGGAGCTGAAAGACGTGCCCAATGCCGCGCAGCTGATTGCCAGCGAGACATCGCTGATGAAATCGCGCCGCGACCGCTATGAGCTGCAGCTGCAGGCCCTCAACGAGCTGCGCAGCCTTCTCGAAAGCGAAGTGAAGTCGCTCGCGCAAAAGACAGAGACGCAACAGCGCCAGCTCGATCTCGTGTCGGAAAACCGGGACAAGATGTCCCGGCTCACAGAACAGGGTCTGGCTACCAGCAGCCGCCTTCTGACCATCGAGGAGCGCACGGCCAGCATCCAGTCGACCCTGCTCGACATCGACACGTCGACCTTGAAGGCAAAGCAGGATATCAGCCAGGCGAACCAGGACGAGATCAACCTGCGCAACGACTGGGAAGCAGACCGGGCAAAGGAGCTTCAGGATACCGAAGCGGAACTTGAAAAGCTCGGCCTGCAGCTGACCACCAGCCGCCAACTGATCTCGGAGGCAGTTGCACAGTCTGCCGAGGCGCTGCGCTTCGACCCGAGCAAGACAGCCGCGACGATCAAATACACTGTCGTGCGCGACGAAGGCGACGGCCCCAAGGAAGTGGCCGTCGACGAGAATGCCCGTCTGATGCCGGGCGACGTGGTGAAGGTGACCTCCGAACTGCTGATGCAATAGGGGTAACCGGATGAAGATTGCCAAGTCGTCCCTGATCGACCCGGAGAAGAATGAGATCTACGGGATTGCCGCCGTCGCGCTGTCCTTTTTCGTCTTCGCCTATTCGAGCAGGTTCGGGCAGATCTCGATCCTTGCCTATTACGGCGTATGGTTCCTTCCGGTCGTGACCGACTACCGACGGGTGCTGGGCCGCTATTCCCGGTTTCTCTGGATCTTCTCGTTCGGCATCTTCTGCTTCATCTCCGCTTTCTGGTCGCCAGCCTTTGGCGTGTCGCTGCGCACGGCCATCCAGTATCTGACGCATATCGTCTGCGCATTGATTGCCATGCGGATGCTCAGCACCAAGACGCTGCTGCGCGGCGGCCTGATCGGAACCGGGATCGTGCTCGTCTATTCGATCCTGTTCGGCACCTATCTGATGGACGCGATGGACAATACGTTCAGCTTCGTCGGCGCATTTTCCTCCAAGAACCAGCTGGGTTTCTTCGCGTCGCTCGGCGTGATCTTCTCCTATGCGGCGGTGATGCTGTTTCGCATGCGCGGCATCTGGATGATCGGTGCCGGCGGCGGCGCGCTTCTGTCGGCCTATTGCCTCCTCGCCTCGCAGTCTGCGACCTCTGTCATCACCACGGCCGGTGTCGTGGCGCTCTGCATCGGCCTGCAGGGGTTCATGTTCTTTTCGCCGAAGCACCGACGCGGCTTCTTTGCGATTGCGCTCGTGTTCGGGCTTGCCGGCATCGTCGGTGCGCTGCAGTTTGGCGCGATGGATGCGATCCTCGGCGTGTTCGGCAAGGACTCGACCCTGACGGGCCGCACCTATCTGTGGCAGCAGGGCATTGCCGCCGCTGCACAGTCTCCCATCATCGGCATGGGCTACCAGGGATACTGGGTTCCAGGCGCCTCCGAGGCCGAACGCCTCTGGCAGGAATTCTTCATCACCGGCCGCAGCGGTTTCCATTTCCACAACACCTATATCGAAAGCATGGTGGAGACTGGCATCATCGGCACGGGCCTGCTTGTCTTCATCCTGATCGCCTGCCTCACCGGCCATCTGAAACGGCTGCTGACCATCTCGCGCACGCCGGAATCGCTGCTGTTTGTCGGCCTGTCGACCCTGCTTGTGATTCGGTCCTTTGTGGAGATCGACATCCTCAACCCATACCAGGTCGGGTCTTTTCTGTTCTACTTCATGGCCGGTCGTCTGACGCTGGCGGTGAGGCCGGTCAAGGCAAAGGCGGACCGCCCTCAATACGGTTTCATGCCGAATTCACCCACGGGGCCCGAGCGCGGGCAAAATGGCGAACCGGGCATTCCGGCAGGCTGACACGCCCGAACGGGCGTCGAAGGACGTGAAGACAATGCCTACTCTCTATTCGATCCAGTATCTGAGAGCCTTTGCGGCGCTGGCCGTGGTGCTGTTTCATGCCGGCGAGAAAAGCGGCCTGCACTTCACCATCGGTGCGGCGGGTGTCGACGTGTTCTTCGTCGTCAGCGGCTTTATCATGATGGCGATCAGCGACGCCCGCTCGGCAAGTCCCGGCAAGTTCTTCAAAAACCGGCTGCTGCGCATCGTGCCGATCTACTGGGCGGCGACGCTTCTGATGATCGCCGGCGCCCTCGCCGGTGCGTTTCCAAACCTCGTGCTGAGCCTGCCGCATGTGCTGGGCTCGCTGCTGTTCCTGCCCGTTGCCTCGCCCAGCACCGGCGCACTGTGGCCTGTCCTCGTGCAGGGCTGGACGCTGAACTACGAGATCTTCTTCTACGCCGTGTTTGCGCTCACCCTGTTTGCGCGCCCATCGGCCCGGCTTCCGTTGCTGGCGCTGGTGTTCGGAACGCTTGTCGCAATCGGCCTCGTCATGCCGCCCGAAAATCCGTCGGTTGGCTTCTACACGGCCCCGGTCATTCTGGAATTCGTGGCCGGTGCAGCGCTTGCGAAACTCTGGCAGCGCGGCGAGGTCCCGCCGGCCCCGATCGGGCTGGCGCTGATCTGCCTTTCGATCGCCGGGTTCGCGGCGATCCAGATTTTCAAGCTTGAATTCGATGCGTGGTCCTGTGGACCGCTTGCGATCATGCTGGTGACCGGCGCGCTCAGCCTTGAAAAGAGCCGCTCCGTTCCGAAGATCCCTGCCCTCGCCTATCTCGGCGATGCGTCATACTCAATCTACATCTGGCATACGTTTGCGGTCTCGGTCGCCGTCAAGATCCTGTCGTCTGCATCCCTGCCGCCTGTCGCGGCAACCACGATCGCCGTGGTCGCCGGCACGCTGGTCGGCGTCCTCGCCTATGAAGCGCTGGAGCGGCCGATGCAGGCCCTGGTGAGGGGAAAGCGGACGGGCCTGTGGCGCATTCCGGCGAAGCAGACAGAAAGACAGCCGGTCCCTTGACCGGCCATCCGTTCTTCGTGGTGTGCCGCTAACTCAGGCGTATTGCGGCGGATCGTCGTTTTCATCCGGGTTCGGCACCGGATCTTCATCCGGCAACCTGTCGGGCTCCGGCTCACCGATCGGAGGGACCGGCGGAGCGGGTGTTGGCGGGATTGGGCCGGGTACGGGTTCAAATGGATCCTGGGCCATGGGCACTCCTCTCTCTGTTGACTAAAGGGAACATCGCAGCCTCAGGCGGCCATGCGTTCCTCGACCGAACGCCAGTTCACGAGCTTGTCGAGGACGGCGCGGATATGCTCCGGCTTTCGGTTCTCGTAATCGACGTAATAGGCATGTTCCCATATATCGATGCCGAGATAGGCGGGACGCCCGACAGCAATCGGGTTCTTGCCGTCCTCATAGCCGATCAGTGCCAGCTTGCCAGCGTCATCACGAGTGAGCCACACCCAGCCTGTGCCGAAGACCGTATCCGAGATATCGACGGCGCGCTTGATGAAGCCATCATAGTCGCCGAACGTCTCGTTGATCGTCGTCGCAACCTCGCCCTGCGGCCGGTTCGGGCCACCGGGTACGAACTGATCCCAGTAGGCCACATGGTTCCAGGCCTGGGCGGCATTGTTGAAGATCTTCTTGTCCGCATCGGCATCGGACTTGGCTGATTCCACGACGATCGCCTCAAGATCCATGTCGGCATACTTGGTGCCGGTCGACAGCGTGTTCAGCTTGTCGAAATAGGCCTTGTGATGCTTGCCGTAATGCAGGCCCACGGTCTTTGCGGAAATGACGGGTGCCAGATCGCCCTCGCCGAATGGCAGCTTCGGCTGTGCAAACGGCGCGGCGGCCCGTGCAATATTGGGAATTGGAAACACCGCAGCGGCCGCTGTGAAAGCGGTTGCGGTGAGAACGGTTCGACGGTTGAGTTCCATGAATTGAGCTCCTTCCCTGTTGTCTCTGGAAGGAACAACCCCCGAGACGCGGATCGGTTTCCCGATCCCGCCTGACAATTGCGTGTTGCGGAGCACGGACGTCATGCGTCCGGCACGTTGTCCTTGAGCTCTTTGATCCAGATCCGGCCGTTGCCATCCGACGGCGCCCGCCAGTCGCCGCGCGGCGAAAGCGAACCGCCCGACGTCACCTTCGGCCCGTTCGGCGACGCGGAGCGCTTGAACTGGCTGATCGTGAAGAACCGGAACAGGAACGTCTCCATCCAGCGCTTGATGACGGGCAGATCGAACTGCCGCTTCTTCTCCTCCGGGAAATGCGACGGCCAGGCGCCAGCGCCGGCATCCTTCCAGGCCTGCAGCGCCATATAGGCGATCTTCGACGGCTTCAGGCCGAAACGGGTGAGATAGTAGAGCGTGAAATCATGCAGATCGTAGGGGCCGATCTTGTCTTCCGTGCTCTGCATGGCGCCATCGGCGCCCGCCGGCACCAGTTCCGGCGAGATCAGCGTGTTGAGGATGCGCTGCAGCGTTGCATTGGTTTGGTCATCGAAGCTCTCGGCCTCGATGACCCAGCGGATGAGGTGCTGGATGAGCGTCTTCGGTACCGAAGCGTTGACGTTGTAATGGCTCATCTGGTCGCCGACACCGTAGGTCGACCAGCCAAGTGCGATCTCCGAGAGGTCGCCGGTGCCGAGCACAAGCGCGTTGCGCTGGTTGGCGGCGCGGAACAGGAAATCGGTTCGCAGACCCGCCTGCACATTTTCAAACGTCACGTCATAGACCGGCTCGCCACCGCTGAACGGGTGTTTGAGATCGTGCAGAAGCTGGGTGGCGAGCGGCTTGATGTCGACCTCTTCGGCCGTAATGCCCATGCCGCGCATCAGCGCCCAGGCATTCGACTTCGTGTCGTCGCCGGTGGCAAAGCCCGGCATGGTAAAGCCGAGGATATCGGTGCGCGGCCAGCCGAGCTGGTCATAGGCCTTGGCAGCGACCAGCAGCGCATGGGTCGAATCGAGGCCGCCCGAAATGCCGATGCAGAGCCGCTTGATGCCGGTCGATTTCAACCGCTTCATCAGGCCCTGGACCTGGATGTTGAAGGTTTCGTAGCAATCCTGGTCGAGCCGCTTCGGATCTGATGGCACGAACGGATAGCGCTGGATGGCCCGCTCCAGAACAAGCGTTTCTTGCGGCCGCTCGAAGTCGAACAGGACGCGCCGGAACGTCTTGCCTGCCGTCAGATGCAGCGTTGCGGCATCGTTGAACGTGCCGGTGCGCATTCTCTCGAGACGCAGCCGCTCGACATCGATATCGGCGACGCACATCTGCGGGCCGGCCGGAAACCGCTCGGTCTCGCCCAACAGATCGCCCAGTTCGTAGATGCAGGCCTGGCCGTCCCAGGCGAGATCGGTGGTGGATTCGCCGGGGCCTGCGGCCGAATAGAGATAGGCGGCAAAGTTGCGCGCCGACTGGGTGGCGCAAAGCAGCTTGCGCATCTCCGCCTTGCCGACGGTGATGTTGCTGGCCGACAGGTTGGTGAGGATCAGAGCACCGGCCATGGCGCCGAAATCGCTCGGCGGCGCTGGCAGCCAGACGTCTTCGCAGATCTCCACGTGGAAGATGAAATCGCGGATATTTTCAGCGGCAAACTGCAGATCGATGCCGAAGGGCACCGATTGTCCGGCAACCGAAATCATCATGTCGCGCACGCTGCGGCCGGATGCGAACCAGCGCTTCTCGTAGAATTCGCGGTAATTCGGGATATGGGTCTTCGGCACCACACCGAGAATGCGGCCTGCATGGATGACGACGGCGCAGTTGAACAGACGTCCTTCGTGACGCAGCGGTGCGCCGACAAGAAGCACGGGAAGCAGCGCCTTGCTTTCCTCGACGATCGTTGCGAGCGCGCTTTCGACCGCATCGAGTAGAACGTCCTGGCCGAGCAGATCGTCGATCGAATAGCCGGAAATGCCAAGTTCCGGAAACACCATCAGCGCAACGCTGCGCGCGTGACCTTCACGGGCCAGATCCAGCGTCGCACGCGCGTTGAAGTCCGGGTCGCCGAGTTCGCAGACGGGCGTGCAGGCGGCGCCGCGAATGAAGCCGTGGCTATAGGGCGAATGGAAATTCATCTGGCACTCCGAAGGCATGGTCATTGGCCGCGATCGTGACGTCTCGCATTTGCGACTGCCCGAGACGCCTACCTAAATCATTGGCCTGTATAGCACCTCTGTAAACACGCGCCAGCATAGCGACATCAGAATCGGGTGACGTTGGAAATGGCGACGGCGATTGGCAAAATCGAATTTCCGTGACAGCTTGTCCGAACGTGTGACCGCACACGGTTTTCCCCGCATGCAATTTTTCAAGAAAGCCAAATTCAAACGTCATATTTTGGAGCGTTGTCATGTCCGTACTGGATGATCTTCTTCGCCAGAAAGCTGAGATCGAGGCACGCATTCTCGATGCCCGGGCGCAGGAAATCGATCGCCTCAAGCTGGAATTTGCCTTCCTCGCGCTCAAGCTGCGGGAGCTGAACGGTCTGCCGAAGCCGCTTGTGGACCTGTTCACCGACAAGGGAGGAACGTTCAACTCATTCCGGGCGCTGAACGTCAAGAAGCCATAGCCGCCAGCGTCAGAGGACCCTGCGATGGACCTGGCGCAGCTTGCGAAAGACTTAGCTCTCACCGAGCGGACACGACTGAAGATACTGCGTTCGGGCTTCACCGTCAGCGGACACAAGCTCTGGACGGATGAGGAAGACCTGATCTGCCGGATCTTTCATCCCGATTACTTTGCCATAAGCCAGGTTCTGCATGCCCGGTCGAAAAAGGCCATACAGACACGCTGCCAGAGACTGGGTCTTGCACCACGCCGGCAGGCCTGGGGATGGTCGGCCCGGCAGAAATTGCGCAGGCTCTATCCCGCCGCAGACCGGAAAGAGATCTGCGACGCGTTTCCGGGCGTCAGCTGGGACCGGATCCAGGCGGCGGCCCGCTATTACGGTTTTCGCCGCAGCCGGAAGCCCTACAAGCTGACAGGCATTCCGGCGCTCGATCAGCTGCGAAGCCGCTGCTACGCCATCCGGTGGATCATGCGCGATATGGATGAAGAGGCCGGCACCGGCCAGTATTTCCAGACCCGAGGATACAAGAGCCGCTACCCGGATTTCAACGCCATCGACAAGGGTGTCCGGGCGCTCGGCGGCCATCTGGAAGTCCGCTGGGACGACGCAAAAGGCGGGCATGTCCCGCCGGACATACCCGCCTTTCAAACCAGCCTTGGGAGGCTAACTCGTTAGGGTCGTTCAGGCTGCGGCCTGGGCGCTCGCATTGAGCGGGATCTCGACGTCGATCTCCAGAATGGTGCAGTGCTCGTCGCGATCCATCTTTACCGTTACGCGGTCGGCGTCCAGCTGGACGTGTTTGGCGATGACGGCCAGAATTTCCTCGCGCAGCACGGCGACCAGATCGGTGCCGACAACCATGCGTTCATGAGCAAGCAGTACCTGGAGACGCTCGCGGGCCGCGGGCGCCGATTTCGGCCTGTTGAAAAGGCGGAACATGTTCATGCGGCCTTCCTTCCGAAGATCTTGCCGAAGAGACCGCGCTTTTCGCCCGGGATGGTCATTGGCAGGACCTCGCCGGCGAGACGCCGCGCGGCATCGAAATAAGCTTGGGCCGGAGCGCTCTTGGCGTCGGCCAGCGTCACCGGTGCACCGATGTTGGAGGCGCGCAGCACATCCATGCTTTCCGGAATGATGCCGATCAGCGGGATCGACAGGATTTCCAGAACGTCGTCCACCTTCAGCATGTCGCCACGCTCGGCACGGTTGACGTCGTAGCGGGTCAGCAAAAGATACTTTTCCATCCGCTCGCCGTTTTCGGCCTTGAGCGTCTTGGAATCGAGAAGACCGATGATGCGATCGCTGTCGCGCACCGAGGAGACTTCCGGATTGGTGACCACGACGGCCATATCCGCATGGCGCATGGCAAGTGTCGCACCGCGCTCGATGCCGGCAGGGCTGTCGCAGATGATCCAGTCGAAGTAGCGCTTCAGATCGGCCATCACGCGCTCGACACCTTCGGATGTCAGGGCATCCTTGTCGCGTGTCTGCGAGGCGGGCAGCAGGAACAGGTTGTCGAGGCGCTTGTCGCGGATCAGGGCCTGCGGAAGCTTCGCATCGCCCTGGATGACGTTGACGAGGTCGTAGACGACCCGGCGCTCGGCACCCATGACGAGATCGAGGTTACGCAACCCGACATCGAAATCGACGACGACGACCTTTTCGCCGCGGCTGGCGAGCGCCGCGCCGAGGGCCGCGGTCGAGGTCGTCTTGCCGACCCCTCCCTTGCCCGAAGTCACAACTATGACTTTCCCCATACCAATCTCTCCTGTGTCCTGCCGGCCCGTTATCATTTGCTTTTTTTCATTTCTTAACTGAGCGTTTCTGCCATGATGATGTCGCCGTCGAGCCAGAGCTGGACCGGCTGCCCGCGAAGGCTTGCGTCCATGTCCTCGGCCATCTTGTAGATGCCGTCGATCGCGACCAGTTCGGCCTCGAGCTTGCGGCAAAAGATCCGCGCCGTTGCATTCCCCAATGATCCAGCCATGACTCGGCCGCGTATTGCGCCGTAGACATGCACCGAACCGCCAGCAATCACTTCGGCACCGGAGGCAACCGAACCGATAACGGTCACGTCACCTTCCGCGAAGATGACCGACTGACCGGAGCGAACCGGCTCGTTGATCACCAGCGACTGGATGACCGGCCGGACCTCGGCAACCTTGATCGGCTCGTTGCGGAGCTGACTGTCGGTATCCGTTTCCGGCTGCTTGGCACCTTGCTTGGTAGCAACGCCAACTTGTCCGGAGCTTTCTTGAGCCGACTTATCCTCGGACTTTTCCGGGACTTCGAAATCGGATGCAGCCTTGCCGCCCCGCATCGCCGGCGGCATGCCGGGGCCAAGCATCGACGGGCGAGCGCCTTCGATACCCATGATCCGGACATTGCGTTCGGCCAGCTGTTCGAGCAGGTCCTTCAGCTCGATCTTGTCGATCGAGACCTCGGAAATATCGAGCACGACCGGCCGGTCGAGAAAGAAGCCGGCCGAGCGGGCTGCCAGATCGTCAAGGCGCGAGAGCCAGTTGTCGAGCGGCAGATCGGGGGACAAGACGACCGCCAAAAACGAGCGGCCCTTGATACGGATTGAGCGAGCGTCTGTTAGCACTTTGGTCATCTACGTAAACAAATCGTTGACGTTAGATGTAGCGCCGGGGTGGTTAACAAAAGGTTAACGCACCCCTTCAAAGCTTTAACGAAGACCCTTTCTACGGCAATTTCAGGCCGGCCGTTTCGGCAGCCTCGATCGCCTCGTCATAGCCGGCATCCACATAGCGGATAATGCCGAGCGAGGTGTCGTTGGTGATCGAATGTTCAAGCCGTTCGGCGGCTTTTTCCGTCCCATCGGCAATGATCGTGACACCGGCAGATGTCATGTAACCCGCATAGCCGCCGCCGCCCGAATGGATAACGACAAGGTCCGCCATCGACGCGCACATCGTCATCGCGTTGATCAGCGGCCAGTCAGCGATCGCATCCGATCCGTCCTTCATGTTTTCGGTCATGATATTGGGATGCGCCATGGCGCCGGCGTCGAGATGGTCGCGCGAAAACGCGATCGGCCCGGCAAGTTCGCCGCTTGCGACCAGCGCGTTCACGGCCAACGCAAGCTTCGTGCGCTCGCCATGACCAAGCCAGGCGATCCGCGCCGGCAGGCCCTCGAAAGGCACGTTCTCGCGCGCCAGCCGGATCCAGTTGGTGACGATGAAATTATCCGGGAAAAGCTCGAGCACGAGATCGTCGATGCGGGCGATATCGCTCTCTTTGCCCGACAACGCCATCCAGCGGAACGGTCCGATCGCCTTGCAGAACAGTGGCCGCAGATAGGCTTCGGTAAAGATCGGAATGTCGAACGCGTTGGCAACGCCGCCCTCGCGCGCTTGGGTGCGGATCAGGTTGCCGTTGTCGAACACTTCCGCACCCCGTTCCTGCAGGGTCAGCATGGCGCGGACATGATCGGCGATCGAGGCGCGGCTCGCCGCCATCAGCTGGCCCTGGCCCTCCTTGCGAAGACGCCGCACTTCGTCAAGGCTCATCCCCTTCGGGACATAGCCGTAGACGAGATCATGCGCCGAGGTCTGGTCGGAGACGATATCGGGCACGATGTCGCGCTTGACAATCTGCGGGTAGATGTCGGCGGCATTGCCGACGAGGCCGATCGAGACGGCACGTTTCTCGCTGACCGCCGCATCGATCATCGCAAGCGCCGTATCGAGATCTGATGCCACCTCATCGAGAAAACCGATCTCGCGGCGTTTGGCGACCCGTTCCGGATCGATATCGACCACCAGGATCGCAGCGCCCGCCATGCGACCGGCGAGCGGCTGCGCGCCGCCCATGCCGCCGAGACCTGCCGTCAGGATGAAGCGACCGGCAAGCGAGCCGCCGAAACGCTTCTCGGCGATCCGCATGAAGATCTCGTAGGTGCCCTGGATGACGCCCTGGCTGCCGATATACTGCCACGCCCCGGCCGTCAGTCCGCCCCAGCAGATCAGACCCTTCGCCTGCAACGCGTAGAAATACTCGGCCTTCGCCCACTGCCCCACGATGTTGCAATTGGCCATGATGACGAGCGGCGCCTTGTCATGGGTCTTGAGCAACCCGACCGGCTTGCCGGACTGGATGATCAGCGTCTGATCCTCGTCCATCGTCTTCAGTGTGCGCACGATCGCCTCATGCGCCGCCCAGTTGCGCGCCGCCTTGCCGAGCGCCGCATAGACGATCAGATTTTCCGGATCCTCGCCCACTGCCAGCACGTTTTCCAGAAGCCGCAACAACGCCTCCTGCCGCCAGCCCTTTGCGCGCAACTCAGGCCCGCCGGGGATCGGGAATTTCGGATGGCGCGGGTTGGGCTTTGGCATGTGGGTCGTGTCCTCTTTGATGTCGGGGACTTTGCCCCTCACCTGTTTTCTCGTCGCGTTGCTGCGCTGCGTGCTCCCTCATCCGGCTGCCGCCACCTTCTCCCCGCTCGCGGGGAGAAGGGTCAATGCCGCACGCTCCCCGCCCCGATCGAGGCACGTCCCCTCTCCCCGCAAGCGGGGAGAGGGTTAGGGTGAGGGGCAAGCCAAACCCCCTCTGGCCTGCCGGCCATCTCCCCCACGAGGGGGGAGAGGACGTGTGGCACCATCTCGCCCCAAAAAGGCTGTGACGGTGCGGCAGGTTAAGCCCCTCCCCCTTGTGGGGAGGGGTTTGGGGCGGGGTCTTTCCGACCCTACCCCAGCGCATAATCCGCAATACTGATCCCCAGTGCCGTCTCGCAGATCGGGTAGACCGACGGATCCTTGACACTGGACGACAGCGGAATGAGCGTCTTTGGCACATGCAGTAGAAACACCCGCATGCCGACCCGCAACTGACCGACGCTCATCGGTTCGCCCTGCGGAGACAGCGTCGAGATGATATCCGGGAAGGTCGCGAGACGGTTTCCGCCAGCGTCATCCACCGCCATGTATTCATTCATCACATGCAGGGTGATCGCCCTATCACCGGATCCGAGCGTGATGGTGCCCACGTCGAAGGCTTCCTTGGTATAGACGACCGATTTGGCGGTGACCTCCGCCTCGCCAATGATCGTACCGCCGGTGGTCCTGACGATCGCGTCGATGACGGCGGATCCACCCTTGGCATCGGCTTCGATGATCGCCTCGCCAAGCGTGAGAGCAAGACTGATGCCACCGAGAGCTGCATTGTCGCGCACGTAAGAAGCGCGCAGCGGATTGCGGCACGAGGCGATGAAGCCGCCGGACATGTCCGAGGCGGTGCGCAGGATCGGCGAGACCTTGGCGGTGGCGCCGCGCACGACGAGTTCGATATAGCGGTTTTCCGCCCGGTTGCCGCCGACTGCGGTCTGGATCATCTGTTCGGGCGAATTCGCCATGCCGATCGAGCCCATGTCGCCGGTCGGATGGGCGCGCACGTCTCCAACAGCGTCAAGCACCTTGGTGCCGAGGATGGCCGATGGCAGCCAGCCGTTAAGCGTCGAGGACTTGCCGTTCTGGCCGATCATCAGCGCCGCAACCTTTTCGCCGAGCGCATCCTGCAGCAGCTGCACCGCCTTCACATAGTCGATGCCCTGCATTTCCCAGGCGGTGGTCGAGGCCGGTGCGCCGATCGCGGCAGCCGTCGCCACCCAGTCGTCGTCGGACAGTTCGTCGATGGTCACGAGTTCGGGCCTGCCGACCGAGACGGCCGCATAGCCGAGCATGCGGCCGTGATCCGACCAGCCGCCGCCGCCCGCCGCATAGACCGAGCCGCCGCGCACCGCCGCCTCGACATCCTTCTCCGTCAGTATGCGACCCATGCCCTCGCCCCTATTGTTTGTCGAGTGCCAAGACCGCCTCGTAGAGAACGGCAGCGCCCAGTGCGATATCGTCGTTGTCGGACCATTCCTCCGCCGCGTGGCTGCGGCCATCCTTGCTGGCAATGAAGATCATCGCAGCCGGCGCCACCTTGGACAGAAACGCCGCATCGTGACCGGCGCCGGACACCATCGGCCGGCTGGTCGCACCGATCCGCTGCGCACTTTCGGCAAGCACGCCGGTGACCATCTCAGACATCGGCGTCGGCGCCGCATGCGACACCCGCCGCGGCTCGGCGATCGTCACGCTGCGCTCCGAGGCCGTCTGTGCACAAAGCGCGGTGACGGAAGCGACGAATTCGTCCATCACGGCATTATCGACGGCGCGCGCATCGATCAGCATGCGGACATGCGAGGGGATGACGTTGGCGGCGTTCGGCTCCATCGAGAACTCGCCGACCGTGCCGGCGAAATAGCTTTTGCCCGACGCAAGCTCCCGGGCGATCTCCTCGATGCCGAGCACGACGAGCGATGCGGCCCCCAGCGCATCAAAGCGGGCATTCATCGGGGTGGTGCCGGCATGATCGGCACGGCCTTCCACCAGGATCTCGAAACGGGAAATGCCGGTGATGGCGCCGACGATGCCGATATCGACGTTTTCGCGCTCCAGCACCGTGCCCTGCTCGATATGCAGTTCGAGAAAGGCCTTGATATCGGTGCGCGTGAACACGGTGTCGGGATCACCGCCGACTTGACGGATGCCGTCCGCCAGCGTGACACCATCGGTGCTGCGCTCCAGCCATTCCGGCGGGCGAACGCCGGTCAGGCCGCGACTGCCGATGCAGGACACGCCGAAGATCGACACTTCCTCGGCCAGAAAATCGACGATTTCCAGATCATGTTCGAGCGCGATGCCGGCATCCTTGAGCGATCGCGCCACTTCGAGACCCGCGATGACCCCGGCAATGCCATCGAACCGGCCGCCGTTCGGCACTGTATCCGTATGCGAGCCGAGCATGATCTTGCCCTTGCCCTCCACCGTTCCCTTGCGGCGCCCGGTCAGGTTGCCGGCGGCATCGATCTCAGTTTCGAGCCCGGCCTCGCGAAAGATCCTCTCGACATAGGCGCGGCCTTTGAGAAACATCGGCGTGAAGGCCCGCCGCGTCCAGGGCCTGTCCGGTTCGGTGATATCAGCCAGCGCTTCGATATCGGCTGCGATCCGGTCGGCGTTGACGGCGAGATTGGATGTCATGCGATCAAAAATCCTGAAGTGAAAGGTTGGCCGGGGGCCGCACGAACCGGCCGGTGCCGGGCTGCGCCACCACCGTCGATCCGTCATAGGCGAGTGCGCCGCGAAGATAGGTTCCGGCCACCTTGTAGGGCAAGGTCATTCCGTCATAGGGCGACCATCCGACGACGTTGTTGCCGGTCTTCGATGCGTCGAACACATGCTCTTCCGCCGTCAGCACCGCGATATCCGCGTGTTTGCCGACTTCAAGCGCACCCTTGACGTGATCGATGCGGAAATGCCGGGCGGGATTGAGCGCCATCAGTTTTGCTGCCCAGGTGAGCGACACGCCGCGTTCCAGGGCGCCCTTGATGAACAGTGGCACCATCGCCTCGAGACCCGGCAGGCCAGAGGCGTTGGCCAGCATGTCCGGATTGGTCTTGCGGTCGAGCGACCAGCTGACGTGATCGGTGGAGAGAAGCGTGACATTGCCGGCCGCCAGATGCCGCCAGAGCTTTTCCACCTCCGCCCGCGGCCGGATTGGCGGATTGCATTTCGACTTGCCACCGAGCCGCCTTGCATCGGTTTCCTGGTCGAGCGTCAGGTAATGGATCAGGCATTCGACCGTGGCGCGATGGCCCTGCGCCCGGTAACCGGCGGCGACCTCGTAACCGCGACCGAGCGAGCAATGCACCACATGGGCCGGACAGCCGGTGGCGGCACCGATCTCGTAGATTTCGGTCATCGCCAGAAGCTCGGTCAGCGGCGGACGCGACATCTCGTGGGCGCGGTAATCGGTGATGCCGGAGGCCTTCACCTCAGCCATCGCCCAGCGGACATATTCGTCATTCTCGTTGTGGACGCCGGCCGTCAGGCCGGTTGGCGCGATCGCAGCAAAGCACTCGGCCATCAGCGGCGCGAAGATGCGCGGAAAGCGCTTCGGGTCTGTCCCGAACGTGGAGAACTTGAAGGCCGCGACACCGGCATCCACTTGTTCGCGGATGCGCACCGCGCCTTCCTGCGGATAGACGGTGCCATAAAGCGCGAAATCGACCCGCGCTTGGCTTTCCGCATGAGCGGCCTTGCTTCGCACGGCATCCGCCGAGCAGACCAGATTGCCCTCGTCATAGGGCATGTCGACAATGGTGGTGACGCCACCGGCAGCAGCCGAGCGGGTCGACCAGATGAAATCCTCTTGGTTCTTCTGCGAAAGCGAATGCACCTGCGCATCAATCGCACCCGGAAGGATCAGCGACGCGCCGAGATCGTGGCTATCGTGGGCAGACGGCATCTGGCCCTGACCAACAGCGGCAATGAGACCGTCGCGGACCGCCACGTAACCTTCGGGAACGATGCGGTCGGCAAGGACCAGCGTGCCTTTCAGAACAAGATCGAAATCCGACATCGGCCTGTCTCCTTCAGCCCTGAGCCCTTTAGCCTTGGCGCGCGTTCGATCGGAACCGCTTGGGGGCAGACTAGGAGAAATTGATTGGCAGAGGGATATCCCATATCGTGAACGCACGATATCATTGCTGTCATCCTCTTATATGCTCACCCGGAAGCCGTCATGGACCTTGCCTCGCTGCTGATCGCTCATCATGTGCTGGCCTTGGGTGGCATCCGCGAAACGGCGAAGGTGGTGGATCGGCCCGTCTCCAGCGTCTCCGCCGCGCTGGCGCGGCTGCAGTTTCATATTGCGACGCCGCTGACGACGACATCAGGCAACCGCATCCAGCCCACGCTTGAAGGCGTGCGGATCGGTCGAGATCTGCAGCGGGCAGCAATGCTGGTCGGCGAGCTCTCGGGTCTCGGCGACAAGGACGGCACGCCCGAAGACGGAGCCCGGCTTTCCGTACCGCTTCTGGCGCTGCAGCGTTTCCTCGTGGTGGGGCGCAGCGGCAGCATAAGGCGGGCGGCGCAGGAGATCGGCATCGGCCAGCCACAGCTGACGCGGCAGATCCGCAGTCTTGAGCGTGATCTGGGCCTTCCCCTTCTCGACCGGGCGGCCGCCGGCGCCGTTCCCAATGCGAGCGGGCAACGGGTGATCGCTCTCGGAGAAGAGCTCGAAGCGATCTGGCTGAAAATTTCTGACCATGCCGGCGACCGTTTCCGGCGTGCCGCATCGACGACCCGCGTCGGCTCGGTGACGCCGCTCGGACGCGAAAGCCTGATTGCCCGGATCCTCGCAAAACTTGCCGCCGACTGGCCGAAGCACATGCCGCGACGGCCGCTCTATATCTCCAGCACCAATGCCGAGGAGCTGCTGTCCGGCATTACCGACCGGACCTACGATCTCGTGCTGGTCGACACGCTCGACATGCCGCCCGGCGTCGAACACCGGGTGATTTCGCGGAGCGGACTTGCCATGGTTGGAGCCGCTGATGTGATCGCTGACCAACGCGGCGATCTGCGGCAACTGCTGCTGCGTCATCCGATAGCGCTGCCGAGCCTCAAAAGCGGGTTGCGGCAGAAATTCGGGGCGCTGACAGAGGACATCCTGACCGCATACGAACGGGCGGCACTGACCTTCGTCGAAATCGATTCCATTCCCGTCATCGCAAATCTGGTCAGCGATCACGGCTATATCGCGCTTCTGCCGCTCTGGGCCATTCCGCAGCCGGACGAGCGGATGGCGGCGATCGCGCTTCCCGAGGCCTACGACATGCATCTGTCGCTTGCGTGGAAAAAGGGAGCGGCAGCCGAGACGATCGCTCGCACGGCCGAACACATCCTGGGCTCAATGCCTTTTCCGGTTACAGGACGAAATCCACCAGCAGCTTGATGTTGAGGGCGCCGATGACGATGGCGATCAGCCAGGCAAAGGCACGCAGCCAGAGAGGTGCAACGAACACGCCCATTTTGCGCTTGTCGGACGTGAACATCACCAGCGGGAAGACTGCGAAGGACAGTTGCAGGCTGAGCACGACCTGCGTCAGGATCAGAAGCTCCGCCGTGCCGCCATCGCCGTAGAAGATGGTGACCGCTGCCGCCGGAATGATGGCGATGCCGCGGGTGATCAGCCGCCGTACCCAGGCTGCCAGCCGGATATGCAGGAACCCTTCCATGACGATCTGCCCGGCCAAGGTCGCTGTCACCGTGGAATTCAGGCCGCAGCACAGGAGCGCGATACCGAACAGCGTCGGCGCGATGGCGTAACCGAGAACCGGTGAGAGAAGATTATGCGCATCGCCGAGTTCCGCCACCGCCGTATGGCCGTTGGCATGGAAGGCGGCGGCGGCCAGAATGAGGATCGATGCGTTGATCAGAAGCGCGAACATCAAGGCGACGGTGCTGTCGATCGTCGCGAACTTGATCGCCTCCCGCTTCTCCTCGACGCTGTCCCCGTAATTACGGGTCTGGACGATGCCGGAATGCAGATAAAGGTTATGCGGCATGACGGTGGCGCCGAGAATACCCAGCGCCAGATAGAGCATGTTGGGATTGGTGACGATCTCGGTGGTCGGCGCAAAGCCACGAATGACCTCGCCCCAGTTCGGGTCCGCCATGGCGATCTGGATGGCGAAACAAGCGGTAATGACGCCCAGCAAACCGATGACGAAGGCTTCCAGGAACCGGAATCCGAGCTTCTGCAGGTAGAGAATGAGGAAGACATCGAGCGCGGTGATGAGAACACCGATTTCCAGCGGAATGCCGAAGATCAGGTTGAGACCGATCGCGGTGCCGATCACCTCGGCGATATCGGTGGCGATGATGGCGATTTCGGCAAACAGCCAGAGCATGTAGGCGACGGGACGCGGGAAGGCATCGCGACAGGCCTGGGCGAGATCGCGGCCGGAAGCGACCGCCAGCCGGGCGCAGAGCGATTGCAGCACGATCGCCATGATGTTCGACAAGAGTGCGACCGACAGGAGCAGGTAACCGAACTGCGAACCGCCGGCGAGCGACGTCGCCCAGTTGCCCGGATCCATATAGCCGACCGCAACGAGATAACCGGGACCGAAGAACGCGAACGCCCGCCGGAGCTTCGATCCCTGGCCGCGCACCGGGATCGAACGATGAACATCCATCAGCGAGGCATCACCGCCGCTTTTGAGCCAGCCGCTGGAATTCATTCGGGATCGGATATCCATCGTCGATCGTGCTCTCGTTGTTGCAATTGCAATTCATTCGCACATAAAGATCGTAGTTGCAAATTATTCGCAATAAGAAATCCGGAAAACGGGAAACTGTTCCGCGCAGCTTCACATTTTGCGAAACAGCAGTATTTCAGCCATGCTGGGGAGATCTGGTTGCTTCGCGAAACGTGGAGCAGAACCAGTTGATCGGAGAACGACATGGCGCACGATAACGGCATCCGCGAGAACGAGGTTCAGGTCACGCCGCCGGAGGCGAACGATGCGGGGCTGATCTTCATCGGACGCATTTCGACCCCCTGGACTGCACGCAGCGAAACGCCGCGTCAGGGCAGCCATACCGGACCGATCTGCCGGATCGAGATATTCGAGCCATGGGTTGCGGCCCTGAAGGGCGTTGAGACATTCGAGAGGCTGGAAGTCCTCTACTGGCTGCATCAGGCGCGGCGCGATCTGGTTCTGCAGAGCCCCGCCAGCAGCGGCAAGGTGCACGGCACCTTCTCGCTGCGCTCCCCTGTCCGGCCGAACCCGATCGGGACGTCGATTGTGGTTCTTGAAGGCGTCGAGGGCAATGTGCTTCTGGTGCGCGGCATGGACTGCCTCGATGGCACGCCACTTCTTGATCTCAAGCCCGACCGGAGCCTGTTCAAGCCGATCGTGTCGCCGCAGCCAGGCGAAGCCGAGCCTGACAGCAACGCACCGACGGCGCATTACTGTCAGAAGGCTTAGAGGTCAGCCCTTCAGTGCAGGGCTGAAGCGGATCAGGCTGAGGATCTCGAACAGCATCTGGGCGCCCGCATGCGCCGTGTTGGTGGTCGTATCGTATTGCGGCGCCACTTCGACGACGTCGCCGCCGACGAAATTCAGACCCTTTAGCCCGTGCAGGATATCGAGCGCCTGACGGCTGGTGAGCCCGCCGATTTCAGGCGTGCCGGTGCCGGGCGCATAGGCCGGATCGAGGCTGTCGATATCGAAGGACAGATAGGTCGGGCCATCGCCGACAATCTCGCGCGCCGTGGCGATGACGGCGTCGATGCCCATCTTGCCGATCTCTTCGGCATGAATGACGGTCATCCCGCTTTCGAAGGAGAACTCCCAGAGATACTCCGCCGCGCCGCGAATGCCGATCTGGATGACCCGTGTCGGATCAAGCACGCCGTCGAGAACCGCGTTGCGGAACGGGCCGCCATGGTGGAACTTGGTGAGATCGTAGGCGCCGCCCGTATCGCAATGGGCGTCGATATGGATCATTCCGACCGGACGGTCGCGGCCGACCGCCTTGAGGATCGGATGCGTGATCGAATGGTCGCCGCCGACCGACAAGGGGATCACGCCCGCATCGACGACCTTGTTGAAATGCGCCTCGATATCGTCATGGCTCATTTCCAGCCGGTAACGGCTGCGAAACGGCACGTCGCCGATATCGGCCACCTTCATCTCGAAGGTCGGCGCGGTCTTCAGCACGTGATTATAGGGACCGACGCGCTCGATCGTGCGCAGTGCCCGCGGCCCAAAGCGGGAGCCCGGACGGTTGGTGACGCCGAGATCCATCGGCACGCCGATCAGCGCTACCTGAAGATCGCCGAAATCCGGATTGTCCGCATCGATGTGGACGAGCGGCGCATCGAGAAGCGTCGGAACGCCCGCATAGGGGGCCGAGCGCGTGCCGCTTGCGGAAAAGATCCGGTCGGCGACGGCGCGAAATTCCGGATCATGGATGCTGCCGCCGTGGCCTTCGCCGTATTTTGCTCGAAGCTCTTCCAGCTTTTTCGTGTCGAACGTCATGTCGGTTTCTCCAGGTCTTTCTTAAAGCTCTGCGCGGGCCGCTTCCAGCGCGTCGAAATGGTCCGATATCTCGGCGCCCGTGGCAATCCAGACATCGGTTCTGCTTTGCACATGGATCAGGAAATCGCGCAGCAGATGCCAGCGCATCGGCCGTCCCGAAACCTGCGGATGGAGGACCAGCGTCGTGACGCCGCCCCAAGCATGTGTCGCCTCGAATTCGTCAATCCACAGCTGCAGCACCGCGTCGCGTCCGAAGATCGGCCGTGAACTGGTGCGGCTCGTCATGCCGAAATTCCAGTCGTCGAAGGCGAAGTTGACCGGGATCTCGATCAGACCGCGCTCGCCGCCATGATCCGCATGCCTGTAAGGCAGGATATCGTCGCGGAAGGAGCTGGAATAGCGCATGCCGGATTTCGAGAGATAGGCGAGCAGTTCCGGGAAATTCTCACCCGATGGCGCGCGGTAGCCGATCGGCCGCACGCCAAGCACCTGGTGCAGCGCCTCATAGCCGCGATCGATTTCCTCGAAGGCCTCATCCAGCTTGTCGCGGTCGGGCAGCTTGTGGAGATAGCCGTGATGGCCGATCTCGTGGCCAGCCTTCAGGATCGCTTCGCACTGGGCCGGATGCGCAAGTGCCGTCCAGCCGGGAATGAAAAACGTCGCCGGCAGCGACAATTCATCCATCAGCGACACGATTTTCGAAATGCCGACGCGGGCGTCGTAGCCGCCATGCGACGTCGTAACCATGCGATCGACATTGGAAGGATTGTTGCCGATCCAGGCGGTTTCCGCGTCCACGTCGAAGCCGATGAAGACGGCGCTTTTCGCGCCGTTCGGCCAGACCATGTCGGGTGTGGCAGGCGCCGGATTGAGCGGACGGGGGGAAAGGTCGAAGGGCATTATAAAACCTCCGGTCGGGAAGAATGCAAAGCCGGGCCACCGCTGAACAGATAGCCCGGCTTCCGATGCAAAACGGACTGGTCCGCCCACCGTCCGGCCTGAAGGAGATCAGGCCGGAGGCACCCGTTCTGCGACACGTGAAAGATTACTTCTGGGCTTCGCTGTTGACGTAGATGCCGTCGAGGGCAGCCGATTCCAGGTTCCACTTGGCAAGGATCGTCTTGTATTCGCCGCTTGCCATCAGGGCCTTCATCGCGCCGATATAGGCATCGCGCAGTTCGGTGTCCTTCTTGGAGAAACCGATGCCCTGGTAGATGGCGGTGAACGGCGCGCCGATCGACACATAGGCACCCTTTTCGAGCGTCATCAGGTAGGGAACGGTTTCCGAACCCTGCACGGCGGCATCGACGCGGCCCTGCTTCAGCTGGGTGCGGGCATCGGCCGAACCTTCGGTGCCGACGACCTTGACGGCCGGCAGGCCCTTGGCTTCGCAGTTGGCAGCGCTCCACTTCGCCGTTTCGTCCGGGAAGGACGTGCGGCGGCTCATGCCGACATTCTTGCCGCAGAGATCGGTTTCGGACTTCAGTTCGTCCTTGCGGGCCGCCGTCGTGTAGAACTGGGCGCCGGACTTCATGTAGTCGACGAAATCGAGAGCATCGCGGCGCTTCGGCAGATCGCTCATGCCCGAATGGATGATGTCGACGCGGCCGGTGGCAACCGACGGCACCATCTGTTCAAAGCCGATATCCGACCATTCGACAGTCACGCCGAGCTGCTTGGCAAGCGCGAGGCCAAGATCGATATCAAGGCCCATCAGCGTGTTGGTGGCCGGGTCCTTGTATTCCATCGGCGGATAGTTCGGCGTGTTGGCAACGACGATCTTGCCGGCGGTCTTGATACGCTCCGGCAGGGCCTGAGCCGAAACCGAGCCGGCAGCAGCAACGGCTGCGAGGGCAACGATTGCGAATGTCTTGGTCATGAAATCCCCTGTTCTCTTGTTTTTGGTCGACTGGTTGAACGTTGATGCGGTCAGTTATGGACTGCCCGGATGAATTCCGCGGTGCGCGCGCTTTTCGGCGCCGACAACACTTCCGAAGCGGGGCCGGTTTCGACGACCTTGCCCGCTTCCATGAACGTGACGGTGTTCGCAACGTTGCGTGCAAACCCCATTTCATGGGTGACGACGATCATGGTCATGCCGGACGCTGCCAGATCCTTCATCACATCGAGCACTTCAGACACGAGTTCCGGATCGAGCGCCGACGTCGGCTCGTCGAACAGGATGAGGTCGGGCTGCATGCCCATGGCACGGGCGATCGCGACGCGCTGCTGCTGGCCGCCGGAAAGTTCTGAAGGGTAATGGTTCGCCTTGTCGGAGAGACCAACGCGGGCGAGAAGCGCAAGCGCATCCTCGCGCGCCTTGGCGACCGGCTGGCCGAGAACCTGGACCGGTCCTTCCATGACGTTTTCGACAGCCGTCTGATGCGGAAACAGGTTGAAGCGCTGGAACACCATGCCGATGCGGCGACGCTGGCGGGAGATTTCCTTGTCCGCCAGCTCATGCAGGTTGTCGCCTTCGCGGCGATAGCCCATCAGCTCGTCATTGACCCAGATCGCACCTTCGTCCATCCGCTCCAGAAGGTTGATGCAGCGCAGGAACGTGCTCTTGCCGGAGCCGGAGGGTCCGACGATGCAGGCGACTTCGCCGCGCCGGACTTCCAGGCTCACCTTGTCGAGCGCCTTGAATGCATCGAAGCTCTTGGTGACGTCGATTGCCTTGACCAGAATATCTTTCGTCATGTCCAACCTCACATCGATGCTCTGATAGATTTCGATCCGCGGCCATAATAGCGCTCGATGCGCTGCTGGATGACGGACAGAACGGACACCACGACGAGATACCAGAAGCTTGCCACCAGCAGCAGTTCGAGAACGCGGGTGTTGGCGTAGTAGATGACCTGCGCATTGTGCAGGATTTCCGAAAACTGGATGACGCTGGCAAGCGAGGTGAGCTTGACCATGCCGATCACTTCGTTACCGACAGGCGGCACCATGACGCGCATGGCCTGCGGCAGAACGATGCGGCGCAGCATCTTCATCTGCGTCATGCCGATCGTGCGGGCTGCCTCGTACTGGCCGCTATCGACCGACAGAAGACCGCTTCGCACCACTTCCGACGTGTAGGCGCCCTGCTGGATACCGAGACCGAGCATCGCCGCCACAAACGGCGTCATGATATCGACGGTGCGGAATTCGAACAGGCCGGGAATGCCGAGCGTCGGAAAGATCAGCGCCAGATTGAACCACAGCATCAGCTGCAGCAGTGCCGGCGCGCCGCGGAAGATCCAAAGATAGCCGATCGCGATCCACGACAGAACCGGGTTGCCGGAGATGCGCATGATGGCGATGACGACGCCGAGCACGATGCCGATCGCCATGGCAGCAACCGTCATGACCAGCGTGTTGACGAGGCCCTGCAGAATGACGGGCGCAAACAGGAAGTCGCGCACATAGGACCATTCGATCTGACCGACGCTGAAGGCGCGGATAAGCGCTGCCATCAGCAGAATGACGATGCCGGCGGCCACGTTGCGGCCGATATGCCGCTTCGGCACCAGCTTCAGATGGGCAACCTCGTATTTGGTGCTGTCGTCTGCAGCAACGGTCGTGGATGCACTCATCGCGTGCCAGCCTCCGCAGCGTTTGCGGCAACTGCCGTCTTTGCGCCGATATCTTCCAGCGCGAACTGACGGCGGGCGTCGATCGCTGCCTCGAACCGGCCGATCTGGTCGCGCACCGCATCGGGTGCCGTGCAGCCGTATCCGGTGCGGCTGGCAAGCGCATGTTCGAGCGTGATCGCCTCAAGCAGGCCGGGGCCGAGACGCGGATCGATCTTGGGCAGATCTTCGACGGTGAGCCCTTCAAGATCATGGCCGCGCTCTTCGCAGTAGCGCACCACAGCGCCGGTAATTTCGTGGGCTTCGGCAAAGGTGACGTTCTGGCTGACCAGCCAGTCGGCCACTTCCGTTGCGAGGGTAAAGCCGCGCGGCGCCTCTGCCCTCAGCTTCTCGACGTCGAACTCCAGTGTCGCGACCATGCCGGCAAAGGCAGGCAGGATGAGCTGCAGCGTATCGATCGTCTCGAACAGGACCTTCTTGTCCTCGGCGAGATCGCGGTTATAGGCGAGCGGCATCGCCTTCATCGTGGCAAGAAAGCCCGTGACATTGCCGATCAGCGTACCGGACATGCCGCGCGTCAGCTCGGCGATATCAGGGTTCTTCTTTTGCGGCATGATCGACGAGCCGGTGGAATAGCTGTCATGCAGGCGCACCCAGGAGAACTGCTTGGAGCTCCAGATGCAGATTTCCTCAGCCAGACGCGACAGGTTGACGCCGATCAGCGAAGCGATGAACAGGAATTCGGCGACGATATCGCGCGAGGCGACCGAGTCGATCGAGTTCTCGGCAGCTGCCGAATACCCGAGCTCAAGTGCCGAGAGATCCGGCCGATTGACGATGCCGGAACCGGCAAGTGCTGCCGCACCAAGCGGAGACCGGTCGAAACGGCGGTCGAAATCGCCAAAGCGCTCCAGATCGCGCAGCAGCGACTGCGCATGCGCCATCAGGTGATGACCGAGCACAACGGGCTGCGCCGGCTGCAGATGGGTGAAACCGGGCATGACGGTGTCGACATGCTTTGCCGCCTGCTCGCGGATCGCGTCCTCGACGTCGATCAGGCCGGCGGAGAGCTCACGTGCCATGCGACGGAGATAGAGACGGGTGTTGTTGGCGGTCTGGTCGTTGCGCGACCGGCCGGCGCGCAGCTTGCCGCCGAGAGCGCCGAGACGGGCCATCAGCAGCCGCTCGAGAAACGTATGCACATCCTCATCGCCGGCAACAGGCGTTTCGCGGCCTGCCGAGACATCGGCTTCGATCGTGTCGAGCGCTGAGCGGATAGCTGAAAATTCCGCGGCATCCAGCACGCCGGCGCGCTTCAGCTCGGACGCATGCGCCCGGGAGCCGGCGATGTCTTCGCGATAGAGACGGAAATAGGAGGCAGGTGCCCGTGAAAGATTGGCCAGAGCTTCGGAAGGACCGGACTTGAAACGTCCACCCCAGAGCTGCGCGGATGCCGACATGAGCAAACCCTTCTGTTCAGATAATGGGCAGGGATCCCATGTGCACCACGAATGGGCAAGCGAACTTATTTCCTTGGCCCTATGACAAAAACGACTAGCGCAAAACGACGCGCTGGCGATAATGGATCGAACGCATCCCGACAAAACAGCGAGACCCTGATGGAGCAACGTCGCAGGCGCCTGCCGTCCACCGCATCGCTTCAGGTTCTGCTGGCGGTGGCCGAACGCGGATCGACGAGTGCTGCCGCGGAAACGACGGCGCTGTCCCAGAGTGCTGTGAGCAAGCAGCTGCTGGCACTTGAGGAACTGATCGGCAGCCCCGCCTTCCTGCGCACGCCGCGCGGCATGGTGGCAACCGAGGCCGGCCGCATCTATATCGACCACGCGCGCACGGCCCTGAAGGCCATGGAGGATGCGGCCCTGCTGGTCGCACGGCTGAAGCCCGGCCCGGGCGTGCTGCGCTTGCAGGTCCTGCCGATTTTCGGCGATCGCTGGCTGTTGCCGAAGTTTCATCTGTTTGCGGAACAGCATCCTGACATCGAGGTGCAGTTCACGACCTTCATCTCGCCATCGCAGTCTGAAGTCCCGGACGGCATTTTCGAGTTTGCGGCGACGCCACAACACCGAGACAACAGCACCTATCTCTTCGGTCAAGACGTGCTTCTGGTGAGCGCACCGAACTATTTCGCCAAGGCCGGAACGCCTTGTGACATCGACGACCTTGCCGAACACGTGATGCTCGAACATCCCCAGACGCCGTTTCACTGGCAGAATTTTGCCGCCCATCACAACCGTGACGGCGCCACCATCCGCCACATTACCCGCTTCGGCTATTACACGATGGTGATCCGCGCCGCACTTGCAGGCCAGGGCATGGCCCTGATCCCGCGCGGCCTGATCCTCGACGAGATTGCTACCGGCAGGCTCATCAATCCGGCCGGCCTCGGTTACCGGAGCGATTTCGGCTACTGGTTCAGCACGCCCCATATCCATTCCAGCCCGTCCATGCTGACATTCAAGACATGGCTGACCGCGCAGCTGGGACCTGAACTGGACCGCCCGTAACCGCGACTGTCCACAGCCAGATCTGGCACACCTGCCCCATACCCGCACGCTTCTGTCGCAAAAAAGGACGGCACGAACAGTCGCGTCCAGATATGGGAGCAGCTTGTTCAGCCCGCCAGCGGTTCGCGCTGTGCGGTGCAGCATCGACGCAGTAGCCTGAAACAGGGAGCTCTAACGAAACGGAGGAGAAGACCAAAGGTCAACGTTTTTCAAACAGGAGACACTTTGATGACCAAAACCGTTTTGAACGCCCTTGGCGAAACCTTGTATTACAGCGGCACATCCAAAGCCTGGATTTCGGCGACGGGTGCCGGCACCGCACTATCAGGCACAGCGGCCAATGACTCCATGTACGGCGACAGCGCCGTCAACGTGACCATGAGCGGCGGCGCCGGCGACGATGTCTATTATCTCTATTCCAGTATCAACCGGGCCGCTGAAGCGGCAGGCCAGGGCATCGACACGGTCGATACCTGGATGAGCTACACGCTGCCGGACAATATCGAAAACCTGCGCGTCACCGGTGACAACCGCTTCGCCTTCGGAAACGATCTCGACAACATCATCTCGGGCTCGTCGTCGCGCCAGACCTTCGATGGCGGCGCAGGAAACGACGTGCTGACCGGCGGCGGCGGGGCCGACACGTTTATCGTCGCCAAGGGCAATGGCAGCGACCTGATCACCGATTTCAGCGCCGACGACAAGATCCGCCTCGATGGCTACAGCTTCACCTCCTTCGAACAGGTGGGCAACAGCCTGACCCAGGAAGGCGCCAATCTGCGGCTTGACTTCGGGGACGGCGACAGCCTCGTATTCGCCGGAACGACAGCCGATGACCTGTCTGCCGACCAGTTTGCGCTCAGCCTCGACCGCTCGGTCCTGACGAAGACATTCGGCGACGAGTTCAACGCGCTTTCCCTGAATAACGGCACGAGCGGCACGTGGGACGCAAACTTCCACTGGGCGCCGGACCAGGGCAGTTCTCTGCCGACGAATGGCGAAAGCCAGTGGTACGTGAACCCGCTTTATGCCCCGACCGCCGGCTACAGCCCGTTCTCGGTCTCAAACGGCGCGCTGACAATCACCGCCAAGAATACGCCGGATGCGATCTCGGACGCGGTCAACGGCTACGACTATGTGTCCGGAATGTTGAACACCCATTCGACATTCTCGCAGACCTACGGCTATTTCGAAATGCGCGCCGACATGCCGACCGACCAGGCGACATGGCCCGCCTTCTGGCTGCTGCCTGCGGATGGCTCATGGCCGCCGGAAATCGACGTGGTGGAAATGCGCGGCCAGGACCCGAACACGGTGCATGTTTCCGCGCATTCCAATGAGACCGGCAAGCAGACCACCCAGACCTCTGCAATCAGCGTTCCCAGCACCGAAGGCTTCCACACCTACGGCATGCTGTGGACCGAGGAAGAAATCGTCTGGTATTTCGACGATGTGGCGATTGCCAGCGCCGAGACACCGTCAGACATGCATGACCCGATGTACCTTCTGGTCAATCTGGCCGTCGGCGGCGCGGCCGGCAAGCCGGGCGATCTGTCCGGCGGAGCCAAGATGGTCATCGACTATATCCATGCCTACGAAATCGACGACGACGCAGCGCCTACGTCGTCGATCTCGAGCGCTTCGGACGACGGCCTCGTATAGGCCGTCTGCTGCTGCCGCATGATGGCGGCCGCACCAAGCACTACGTCTGCGACCTGCAGCAACTGCTTGGCAAGCGGCGTCGAATTGCGCCAGATCATGCCGATGCTGCGGGCCGGTGGCGGTGAATCGAACCGCGAAATGGAGACCCGCGCGGAGCGGGTCTCGACCGGCACCGCCATTTCCGGAATGAGCGTGACGCCGATGCCGGCACCGACCATCTGCACCAGCGTCGACAGCGAGCTTCCCTCCATGATTTCCCGCGACAGGATCTCGCGCGGGCGGTTCGACCCGATGCCGCAGAAGGACAGCGCCTGATCGCGGAAACAATGTCCCTCCTCAAGAAGGAGAAGCCGCATTTCCTTCAGCGCATCCGGCTCCGGCACCGGTTTGTCGCCATCCTCACGGCTGCGCACCAGCACGAATTCCTCGTCGAACAGTTTGAGCTCCGTCAGTGAAGGCTCGGAGACCGGCAGCGCGACGATCGCCACATCGAGCCCGCCCTGCATCACTTCCTGCACCAGTCTGGTCGTCTGCGTTTCGCGGATCTCGACCCGGATCCCGTCGAATGCCCGGTTGAGCTCGTTGATAACAGATGGAAGCAGATAGGGTGCAACGGTCGGGATGACGCCGATGCGAAGCCGCGACAGAAACCGGTCCCGCGACGCGCGCGACAGATCCGCAAGCTCGTCGGCGGCCCGCACGATGTCGCGGGCCCTGAGCGCAAAAAGCTCTCCGAATGCCGTCAGCCGGACATCGCGCGTGCCCCGGTCGAACAGGGCGCGGCCGACCTGATCCTCCAGTTCCTTGATCTGCATCGACAGCGCAGGCTGAGAGATGGCGCAGGCTTCAGCCGCCTTGCGGAAACTCGCGTCGCGCGCCAAAGCCTCGAAATAGCGGAGCTGTTTGAGAGTAAAATTGGTCATAAGGTGAAATTATCGCAACCATCAGGAAATCCAACTTAAATTTATCGAAATGTTCCTGTAGGACTTGAGACACCGGGTTGCGACACACAATCCTCCCCTTTTCATGCAATGCACGACAGACAATCTAAGGAGAATGTCATGGACACGAAAACTGACACTGCGGGCAAGTGTCCCGTTGCACATGGCCAGAACCCCCAGGGCCATACGCCCCGCGGTCGCTCGAACCGTGACTGGTGGCCGAGCCAGCTAAACGTTCAGATTCTGCATACCCACACGGCACTGGCCAACCCGCTGGGCAAGTCGTTCGATTATGCCGAAGAATTCAAGACGCTCGATCTCGACGCCGTGAAGCAGGACCTTCACGCGCTGATGACCGATAGCAAGGACTGGTGGCCGGCCGATTTCGGCCATTACGGCGGTCTGTTCATCCGCATGGCTTGGCACAGCGCCGGCACCTATCGCATCACCGACGGCCGCGGCGGCGCCGGCATGGGTCAGCAGCGTTTCGCACCGCTCAACAGCTGGCCTGACAACGTCAACCTCGACAAGGCTCGCCGCCTTCTGTGGCCGATCAAGCAGAAATACGGCAACAAGATCTCCTGGGCCGACCTGATGATCCTGACCGGCAACGTCGCGCTGGAATCGATGGGCTTCAAGACCTTCGGTTTCGCCGGCGGCCGTGCCGACGTGTGGGAGCCGGAAGAACTCTACTGGGGTCCCGAAGGCAGCTGGCTGGGCGACGAGCGCTATAGCGGCGAGCGCGAGCTGGCCGAACCACTCGGCGCGGTGCAGATGGGCCTCATCTACGTCAACCCGGAAGGCCCGAACGGCAATCCGGACCCGCTGGCCTCGGCCCGCGACATCAGAAGCACCTTTGCCCGCATGGCGATGAACGACGAGGAAACCGTGGCGCTGGTCGCCGGCGGCCACACGTTCGGAAAGACCCATGGCGCCGGTGATCCGTCGCTGGTCGGAACCGACCCGGAAGGCGGCGAACTGGAATCGCAGGGCCTCGGCTGGGCAAGCAAGCACGGCACCGGCATGGGCGCCGACACGATCGGCAGCGGCCTCGAAGTCACCTGGTCGCAGACGCCGACCCAGTGGAGCAACTACTTCTTTGAAAACCTGTTCGGCTTCGAATGGGAACTGACGAAGAGCCCGGGTGGTGCCCATCAGTGGCAGGCCAAGAACGCAGACGCTTCCGTGCCCGACGCCCACATTCCCGGCCGCAAGCATGTGCCGACCATGCTGACGTCTGACCTGGCGCTCCGTTTCGACCCGATCTACGAGCCGATCTCGCGCCGCTTCCTTGAAAACCCGGCCGAATTTGCCGACGCGTTTGCCCGCGCCTGGTTCAAGCTGACCCACCGCGACATGGGACCGAAGGTTCGCTACCTCGGCCCGGAAGTGCCCGCCGAAGACCTGATCTGGCAGGACGTCATTCCGCCGGTCGATCATCCGCTGATCGACGATGCTGACATCGCCAACCTCAAGGAAAAGGTTCTGGCAACAGGTCTTTCGGTTCAGGAACTGGTGTCCACCGCTTGGGCTTCGGCGTCCAGCTTCCGCGGTTCCGACAAGCGCGGCGGTGCCAACGGTGCCCGCATCCGTCTGAGCCCTCAGAAGGACTGGGACGTCAACCAGCCGGAACAGCTTGCCAAGGTTCTGCGTCAGCTGGAAGACATCCAGACCGCCTTCAACACGGCCCATGCCGGTGCAAAGAAGGTCTCGCTTGCCGACCTGATCGTGCTGGCGGGCGCTGCCGGCGTTGAAAAGGCGGCGAAGGCTGCTGGTCACGATGTCGTCGTGCCCTTCTCGCCCGGCCGGATGGATGCCTCCGAGGCGCAGACCGACGCCCTGTCGTTTGCAGCACTCGAGCCGCGCATCGACGGTTTCCGCAACTACGTGAACGAAAAGCGCACGCAGTTCATGCAGGCGGAAGAAGCACTGGTCGACCGTGCCCAGCTTCTGACCCTGACGGCACCGGAAATGACCGTTCTGGTCGGCGGCCTTCGTGTTCTGAACGTTGGCACCCCTGAGCATGGCGTGTTCACGACTGCCAAGGAGACGCTGACGAACGACTTCTTCGTCAACCTCCTCGACATGGGCACCGTCTGGGCACCTGTCGCCGGCGAGCGTGGCGTCTATGAAGGTCGCGACCGCAGCACCAGCGCACAGAAGTGGACGGCCACCCGCGCCGACCTGATCTTCGGCTCGCATTCGCAGCTGCGCGCGATTGCCGAAATCTATGCCCAGGCCGATGCCAAGACGAAGTTCGTCAAGGATTTCGTGGCCGCATGGGTGAAGGTGATGAACGCAGACCGTTTCGACCTGCGCGCCTAAAAACAAACCGGCCGGACGCAACACCCGTTGCGCCCGGCCGATCTCTTTCAGGCGTCAGCGCTGGCTGAAGAACGCCGAGAGAGCATCGATATCGTCGTCCTGAAGATATTTTGCAGCATTCACCATCAGATGGCTCGATGCCGTGCCGCCACGAGCGCCGCCTCGAAACAGATCGAGCTGCTGCTTCAGATAGGCGGCATTCTGACCCGACAATTTCGGATAGGCAGGGTTCGCACCGTCCTTGTCATGACAGCTGAGACAGACGGGGATCTTGTCCGCAGACCGTCCCCTTTCGGCAAGCTCTCGGCCTCTTTCCACAAGCGCCTGGTCCTTCGGCGGCATATCTCTCTTGGGACTTTGCTGACCGGCATAATAGCGCGCCAGTTCCGGCAGGCTTTCCTCTGAAAGCGTGCCGACCGCGACACCCATGATGCCGCTCGGCCGCCGGTTGTCGTGATAGGCCTTCAGGCTTTCCAGCAGATAGGTCTCCGACTGTCCTGCGAGGCGCGGAATTATGCTGCCGTCGTTGAGTTTTGCCTCCGCATGACAGCTTTCGCAGGTGATCGGCAGCGGCGATACTTCGCCGGCGGTTCCCATGCCGTGCAGCCCGGACGCGGCGATATAGGCCTTGCCGTCCATCTCGGGCAGTTTGCGCAAGAACGCCACCATCGCCCAGACTTCGTCGTCGCGTGTCTGCACCGGCCAGGCCGGCATGCCGGTAAAGCGAACACCATGCTTGACGATCTCGAACAGCTGTGCGTCGGTCCAGGTCGGCACGACTTCCTTGAGATCCGGTGGCGGTGGCAGCATCGACAGCACGGCATCGGACCGGCCCTGCGCCGGCGATCCGTGACAAGTGGCACAGCCGCTTTCGAAGTGACCTGCAGCGGCCGGCACGAAAGCCGGATTGTCGAGCGGTGGCGGATCGACGGACATTGAGGCAGTGCTGACCGAATTGCGCATTACCCAATGCAGGAACCAGTCGGTCGCCGCCCAGTGTCCGGTCGAGGCGCGCACGCTGATCAGGCCCGACCACGCGACGCCGAGGCCGAGGATCGGCGCAAGGATGGCAAGAATGATCAGATGCTTCCAGCGGATCGTCATCATGCGTTCCCCTCAAGCTCAGGAGCCGGATCATGCCTCAGCATGCCGGCGAGCAGCGCCACGCCGCCTGCAAGATAGACGATAGCACCAACCAGCAGCATCACCACACCGCCTGTCTGCTGATCGGCGAGTGCCGTCAGCGAAATGCCGAAACAGCTCACCTCGCCCGCCCCGTATAGCGGCCGCGGCGAAAGCGACAGGAGCGCGCCGAGCAGCGTCATATGCATCGAGGTAAACAAGAGGCCGAACGTGCCGGCAAGTCGACGCGCCTCGCGTCCCGATGCCGCACCGCCGAGACAGGAGAGCCACAGCGTCAGCCCGGCCGTGAGAAATACCATCTGCTCGAGAGCGGCGAACGGGACCGACCCTTCCGATAGCTCGCGCATGGCCGGAATATGCCAACCCCAGACGGCAAACAGTTCGAGTACCGAGGCGAGCATCGGTGTGAGCCAGAGATGACCGGCCGTGAAATCGAAGCGGCTTCCGGAAATGCCAAACGCGATCAGCGGCGACGCGATGGCAACGACACCCATATGGGCGACCATATGCACCGAGAACGAGCCGCGATCGGAAAACGGCAGGATGCCGAACCACAGCAGACCGAGGACCAGCGCCCCCGCGATCAGCGCAAGGCGTTTCATGGCTGGCACTCCGCAATGAAGATCAGCGGAATGGCCGCATAGACGACCGACACGAAGCTCAGGCCCGACAGAAGCAGCGTTGCAAACCCTTGGAACAGCGTGCGCGACGAGCGCGTCGGTTCGTCATGCGGCGCGTCCTTGGCACCGAACCCCCACTGGCGCCAGGCGAGATAGGCCGAAAGCACGATCATCGCGATGGCG
>Ga0213836_100146_pt1 | contig 69710 bp, 59 predicted proteins | sample SWPATP03_FD_160578 | JGI IMG/M metagenome (GOLD analysis project Ga0213836, IMG submission 160578) | Coastal seawater microbial communities from Marineland, Florida, United States - SWPA TP0 #3 | ecosystem: Environmental > Aquatic > Marine > Coastal | place: USA: Florida | collected 2016-08-05
ATTTGCGCCATTGAGGTTAGCCCCCGCCAAATTCGCCCCCGCCAAATTCGCCCCCGTCAAATTCGCAATGCAGAAATTACTATTTTGTATAACTGACTCACTCAAATCAGCCCCGGTCAAATTCGCCCCACTCAAATTTCCTTGATTTAAGTGAACCCGGATCAGAGTAGCCCCGGTCAAATTCGCCCCACTCAAATCTATCTCACTAAGAATAGAGCGGTTTAAATTAGCTCCCGTCATGTGCGCCCCACTGAGAACAGAGCGAGTCATAGTCGCCCCAACCAAAATAGCATCAGTCAGTTGAGAACCATTCAGCAGACAAGTCCCAATCAAACTTGCTCCCGTGAGGTTAACCCCCGTTAAATTCACCTGAGACAAAATCGCCCCACTCAAACTCGCCCCACTCAGGTCAGCTTGATGCAAAACTGTTTCCGTCATACTAGCCCCAGTCAAATTCGCATCAATCAAAACCGCCATTGATAGATCCGCATAACTCAACTGAGATCTACTCAGGTTCGCACCAATCAAGCGGGTATGAACCATTAGGGCTTCTGCCAAATTCGCCCCACTCAAGTTGATCCGATTTAGGGTAACTTCATTGAAAATTGCTGCCACTAGGGAGATATCGCTAAAGTTTCGTTCCCCTTGGGCATATCGAGTTAAAAGTTTATTAACAGTAACCGTTTCAGGCTTGCTCATACAAAAGGAATAATTGACTATCTCTATTGGAATCGGAATTGAAAAGGGATATTTTCCATGAACTCCAATCGAAAAAGCTCATAGAATCTGCGGGTGAACTGATGGTTAACAACAAAAAGACCTACTCGCCCCTGAGTCGATAACCACAGGCTACCTGCTGACCGCCTCAGAAGGCTTTAGCTAATTGCCCCAATTCAGCTTGTATCACCAGCGACCATCCCATAATGTTCTAGGGAAGCTAAAGATACTAGGACTAAATCAAGATGCCAGGGTTCGGAAGTTTTAGATGACAGGGGAAGATCTACTCGCCAAAACTGATCCCCAGGGTGGCGGTTCTGGGGATAGGCGATCGCCTGAATAATCCAAAATTTGATGATTTTAGCTAACAACACATTTGGCTGATGATCGGGAAAACCCTTAACCCATCGCCAATAACCAGCGGACGGATCCCTTGCAACTCCCATAAAGTGTGTATTCCTTACCCCAATACCCAGGTCAAATTCTCATTTAACCTAAGACAGAAGCACGCATCTGGGGAATTAGTCGATTTCAGGCAACTTGCTGCTCAGTGGTGGGATAGATTCTCACCTTAACAACGTTTCTCTTGATATCAGTTTAACACCAATAGGAGCAATAGTCAGCCCCATAGAGCGTTGTCAATCTGCCAGATTCTAATCCCCACTGCAGTTGTGGGGGCAATGTTTTTAAAATAGTCCCCTAACTAAAGATAATAGCTGAGGGATATACTGAGCAAGACTGCCACTCAAATCAATTTGAGAAATGGGGAACAGTCTACGGATTAGCGGGTTCATTCCCGGAAAATCCTCAATGTGAAAACCAAGTTACTGGCAACCGGAGGGACTATGGAAGTTCGTGGGATTTGGCTAACTACTACTGATAGCAGGGTTCTCTACTCTAGGGCGACTATTGCTGAAGCAATGGACTTTTTAGCCGACACAGGCTTTAATGTGGTGTTTCCAGTGGTTTGGAATAAAGGGGTCACTCTCTATAAATCTCAGGTGATGAGCCAAAAATTTGGCGTTGAGATTGATTTTTATGTTCGCGGACGTGACCCTCTCGCGGAAGTGATTGAGGAAGCCCATCGCGTCGGACTCAAGGTGATACCCTGGTTTGAGTATGGGTTTGCTAGTTCCTATCAACAGAATGGGGGCCGCATCCTTAACCAAAAACCTAACTGGTCGGCGATTAATTCCCAGGGGGGTATGGTGGTTAAAAATGGCTTTGAGTGGATGAATGCCTTTGATAGCGAAGTTCAGGACTTTATTATGAGTCTGATTTTGGAGGTCGTCCGTAAATATAATATTGATGGCGTTCAAGGGGATGATCGACTCCCGGCTTTACCTTCGGAAGGGGGATATGATCAGCAAACGGTGCAGCGTTATGTCAAGGAGTTTGGCCGTCAACCTCCCCTACATCATAAGGACTCTCAATGGCTACAGTGGCGCGCTAATATTCTCACGGATTTTCTGGCGCGGATTAAACGAGAGGTTAAGGCGATTAAACCTAATTTGATTGTTTCTATGTCTCCCAGTGTTTATAGTTGGGGATTAAATGAATACCTCCAGGATTATATTGCTTGGATTGATCGGGATTTGGTAGATATGATTCACCCTCAACTTTACCGCCGCAATTTTTGGAGCTATAAGGGGTTAGTTGATCAGTTGGTTGATGTGCAATTCCGAGATTGGCAATTGCCTAAATTGTCCCCCGGAGTTTTGATTAAGGTGGGCTCCTACCGCATTAGTGCCGATGAACTCTTAAAGTCTATTGACTACAACCGACATCGCGGCGTAAAAGGAGAGGTTTTATTCTTTTATGAAGGACTCCGGGAAAATAATGATGAGTTGGCTAAAGCACTCCGCCGAGGACCTTATGCTACTCCCGCCCGGTTGTAGATGATATTGAATTGAACAAAACTGGCTATTTTCAGCAGAGATGACGCTATTTTGTGACGGCTTATTATGGGGATATTTAACCATAATTAAACGCTGTGACTTTAACTGCCTCTCTGTTGGATGATAGCTGCTGCTATTCCTTCGCCTCTATGAGAGGGGGTTGATGGCTCTCCTGATTGGTCAATATATGGTAATTAATCATTAGGATTGGGTTATGTATGATAGCCAGGAAGTCAGCACAGAAACTCCCTTAGTTAGTGTGTGTATTCCTACTTACAATGGGAAGAGGTTTGTGGCGGAGGCTATTGCTAGTGTTTTATCTCAAACTTATTCCCGAATTGAGTTGATTATTTCTGATGATGATTCCACGGATGAAACGGTGGCGATCGCTCATTTTTTCCAGCAAAATTCATCCCAGGAAATTCGGGTAATTACTAATCATAATCAGCGGGGAATTGCCGGGAATTGTAATCATTGTATTACCGAGGCTAAGGGTAAATATATTAAGTTCCTCTTTCAAGATGATTTGTTGGCTCCACAATGCGTCGAAAAAATGGTTGATTTGGCTGAAAAATACCCGGATATAGCCTTAGTTTTTTCCCGGCGAGAAATGTTTTTTGATCCAGGGTCAGAAACCGACCCCTATCTGATGATAGTTTATCAGGATTTCCAGAATTTGCCGGCGGGTTGGTCTCAATTACAACCTGTGCAATGGGGTAGAGATTTATTGTCAGATCCGCGATTATTGGAACATCCCATTAATAAAATTGGGGAACCAACTACGGTTTTACTCCGTGGGGAAGTATGCGATCGCTTAGGAGGATTTGACCCCCATTTAAACCAATTAGTTGATTTGGATTTATGGTGGCGAATTATGGCAGAATATCAGGTAGGTTTTATTGATGAAACCCTATCTTATTTTCGGTTACATCAGCATCAGAAAACCTATCAAAATATCCAGGAAGGCACAGATACAGATCTTAACTTTTTTGCCAAGGTTTCCTCTCATCCAGACTATAATTTTTTGCCGTTAAATCTCAGGCAAAAACTACATTAAACCCGACAATTGACATCAATCATAAGTCCCTCTCACCTCCCCGGAAACAAATAGATCAAGATTCTGTCAATCAACTTGGTAAACTTTCAGCAGATCTAATTTTGACAAGGAGTACCAGATTATGACCAGCTTTTTAACCCCTAGCGCTAACTTAGGTATATTCGGAGTTACTGCTTTGTTGGGTTCCCCTGGAGACGATATAATTTTTGCAACTCCGGGTCAGGCTTTAGCCTTTCCTGACGGGATTTTGTTACTAGCGGGAAATGATAGCCTCCAAGCCTCTCATATCACCGATCCCTTACTGGTCAATGGCAACCAAGGCAATGATACCATTAGTGGGGGAAGCAATAATGATACACTGTTCGGGGGGCAAGGAGATGATTTCTTATATGGTGGACCCGGTAATGATCTCCTATTTGGAAATTTAGGGGATGATTTATTAGAAGGTGGTCCGGGAAATGATACCATTTATGGCGGTCAGGGAAATGACACGATCCGGGGAAATGATGGCGATAATCTCTTATTTGGCGATTTGGGTAATGATTTTCTCTACGGCGGCGCGGGTCGCAATACCCTAATGGGTGGTGAGGGTGATGATATTTATTTCTTAGACCCCATACATAGGAGTTCACAACTGCGAGATGTTGATGAAATTCGCGGTTTTAATGTGGTCAATAATCCGTTTTTTGGTGATAAAATTGCTGTCCCCGTGGGCACTCGCATTGATGAATTGAGTTTAGAACGCGATCGCCCTGATTTGCGCCCCAGCCAAAATGATGTCAATGGTAACGGCTTAAATGACATTATTCTTGAGTTGGAAAATGGGGATTTTCTGGGGGTTCTGATTAACGATGGCAACCTGCCGCGACGGTTGCTCCTGGATATCGATTTTATTTTCATCTAAAATGGGTTAAAATAGCGGCTAACTTGGGAAGTCTCTCGAATTGATTGGAGTCAACCCCCAAAATCCTCAAACCAGGTGTTTAATATGGATAACCATGCCAAGCCCAGCGTTTTTAGATCCCCGAAAATAGTCCGGTTTTGTTTTGGCGCGATGCTGTTATTAATGGGAACAACCGCCACCCAGGCGACAGCTACAGCAGAGGTAATTACTAAAATTCAGGAACTCGGTAGCGATAACCGACAGCATCGACTAGCGGCGGTGAAAGTGTTAAAACAAATGGGGTCTACGGTGGTTCCGGTTTTGCTGGAAGCCTTAGAAGACCCAGACCCGGCTATCCGTCGCAGCGCCGCCTATGGTTTGGGGGTAATGGGTTTACAGGACTCTGATACGATCGCCGCTTTGCTATCTCACCTCAAAGACCCTGACCCGGCGGTGAGAATGGATGTGGCCGTTGCGCTTCAGCAATTGGGACCGGCTTCTGATCAGATCCAAAAAACGGCGATCGCCGATTTTATCGAAGCCCTCAACCATGAAGATAAGGCGGTTAGGGAAGGGGCAACTTTTGCCTTGGGAACCCTAGGAAAAGAAGCAGCCCCGGCGATCGCTCAGTTAATTGCTGCCCTCAAAGATAGTGATGAGGAAGTGAGGATTAGCGCCGCTATCGCCCTCCGGCGCATCGGTTCTCCGGCGGTTCCTGCCCTCACTAAGGCACTTACGGACGCGGATATGCAAGTTCGCACCAAAGCGGCTTTCGCCCTCGGTAAGATTGAATCAGCCCTGATTCCGGCTATGACCGCTGCCCTGGAAAATAGCGATCGCCAACTGCATCAGAATGTGGCTAAATCCCCGGAAAAGACCGCCAATCGAAGGGTTGAGGCTAATCGGCCCTTTCCGGTCGGTTCTCAGCCTATCCGCCCTAACACCAGTCCGAGTCCTTCCCCTATAGGTTCTCAGCCTATCCGCCCTAACTCCAGTCTCCGTCGGTCTCCTGGGGGGGGCTCGGCTTATCCCCCTAACCAGCAAATCTAGCAATTCTACCGTTGGCTATCTGTCCCCCTCCAGAGGGCTGCATCACTAATACCAATCATGACGGATAAAATGATTTCTCCTGATGTTGAGTTGGCGACTTTTCATTGTCAGTTAGGGTCGCAATTCCTGGAGTTAGGACAGTTAGCGGCGGCGGAGTCTGAATATCAAAAAGCGATCGCTATTTGTCCAGGTCTGACTAATGCTTACTTGGGCTATGGTGCTTTATTGTTGTTGCAAAATCAACCACAACAGGCTATAAACACCTATGAAAAAGCACTCCAATACACCAGCACCCCGGAAATTCTGTCAGCCCTAGGGTTGGCTTGGGTAGCCCTAGGAAATGAAACCCAAGGCTATTATTATCTAGGATTATCAGCCTATTATAGTTGTGACTATAAAACAGCTATTGACTACTATAATCAGTATCTGGCAAATTGTCAAGATTATCAATCATCTATTCATCTGGAAGTTAACCTCAACCTGGGAGACTGTTATCAACGGCTAAATCAATATAATGATGCAGCAGCCATTTATCGCCGTTTGATTGATGAATTTCCTCAAGTGGTGGAAGTCTATCTTAACTTGATTTTATCATTGTCAGAAATCGGCGCAATTGCAGAAGCTATAAGTTGGGCGACTGTGGCTGTTAAGAATTTTCCTGATCAGATTTCTCTGAAGTTTGCCAAATTGCGATTATTTCCGATTCTCTACAATAACACTGCGGAAATTTTCGCCTCTCGACAAGGGTTTGCACAAGACCTCAAAGGGATTATTAACCAAGCCTCTATTTTTGATAATGCTACCCTCCAGGCTATGGGGGAAGGTACAAATTTTTACCTGCAATATCAGGGGGATGAACAGTTATTTAAAGGTAGTTTGTCTGAAAAGAACTTACAGCGCCAATATGGGGATTTTTTACATCGGGTAATGGTCGCCCACTATCCCGAATGGGGAGAAACACCGCCCCCTAGACTGAGGGGAAAATCTGATAAAATTAGAGTTGGTTATATCTGTTCTTTTTTACAATGGCACACAGTGGGGAATCTCTTTTTAGGATGGGTGAAAAATAGCGATCGCCAAAAGTTTCAGGTCTACTGTTATTATACCGGACAGGAAGCCGACCAGATTACAGATTTATATCAACAATATTCGGAGAAATTCTATCATATCTATAATAACATTGAACAAGTCAGCCAACAAATTTATAGCGATCGCCTGGATATTCTGGTATTTTTAGAGTTGGGAATGTGTCCCCAAACCCTACAAATAGCCGGATTAAAACTCGCCCCTATTTATTGTGCTACCTGGGGACATCCAACCACCACAGGATTACCAACTATCGATTATTTTATCTCCGCTGAATTGCTGGAACCTGCTAACGCCCAAACTTACTACAACGAACATTTAATTTGTTTACCTAATTTAGGGATTTACCTAGACCAGCCATCATTTCCCCCCTCGGCAAAATCTCGGTCAGATTGGCAGATGTCCGACCATGATATCATCTATTTATCCTGTCAGTCTCTGTTTAAATATTTACCCCAATATGATGATATTTATGGTAAAATTGCCCAAGGGGTAAATCAAGCTAAATTTGTATTTATCTCCCATTGGTATCAGGAAGTTACCGCCAAATTCCAAAAGCGTCTGTATGCTGCTTTTGACAAATTTGGTTTGTCGGGTGAAGATTACTGTCTATTTTTACCTCGCTTAAATTATGCCGAATATCTGCAATTACAGAGTTTGGCTGATGTGGGTTTAGATACGTTTCAGTTTACCGGATTTGCTACTACTTTAGATGCGATCGCTGCTAATTTACCCCTAGTTACTCATCAGGGGGAAATCATGAGAAGTCGCCAGTCAGCGGGGATTTTACGGCGCTTAGGAGTTACTGAAACCATCGCTTCTTCCGAAAGCGAATATATAGAAATTGCCGTTAAATTAGGGTTAGACCCAGAAACCCGAACCGCCATTAAACAGAAAATCCAAAACCATCGATTTCGTCTCTATCATGACCTACAAGGTCTGCAAGGCTTAGAAGAATTTTATCAAAATTGTGTCCCGGTTAAATAGTCTAATTTTGCCGTAGGGTTTATTATAGTTAAATGTCAAAATTTGCGAGTGATATAATTATATGGGTTCGTCAATTTTAGTTAATTTAAGGGAGGCATTTTTAATCGCCCCAGGATTTTGGGAAAGTTGCCTTAATCCTAAATTAGGTAATTGGTGTAAATTGGTAGAAGGAATAGACCGCAGTCAGACTGATGGTTATTCCATTGAGGGACCCTTTGTGAGTCAAATTGACCAATCAGCTTTACAGGTTCCAGGATTATATCTTTATTGTCAAAAAGGAAGGCGAAAACGGGGAAATTGCGATCGCTTATATACCCTCTTTGTTTTGGAACCTGACGGGACGGTGAAAGTAATTAATGAAATGAAAACCGCCAGCCGCGACTGGGCGATTGAATTATGGCCGCCAATAGAAGCCTATTTTAATAGTCAAACCCAGTCCCTAGAAAAACGCCGTCAACAGTTATTGGCTGAAATTGAATCTTTGGAATTTCAACTGAGTCAGCGGCGGTCAGAATTATTAGCTTTAGAAACTAATTATGACGGGGAATAACAGCTAACGGAGACTAGAGGTTAGCTTTCCGTCTTCCATGGTAACAATGCGATCGGCAATATCCAAAATACGGTTATCATGGGTAACTAATAAGATAGTACAACCCTGTTCTTTTGCTAATTTTTGCATTAAATTAACTACCTCCCGTCCCGATTTACTATCGAGGGCGGCGGTGGGTTCATCGGCTAAAACAATAGGGGGATGGCTAACTAAAGCCCTAGCAATAGCTACCCGTTGCTTTTGTCCCCCAGATAGATCTTCTGGGTAATAATTAAGGCGATCGCCTAGTCCAACTTCTGTTAATATTTCAGCAGCATGGTGGCGCATTTCCTCCCTGGAAAAAGTGCCGTGCATTTCTAAACCCATCCTCACATTTTGCCAAGCTGTTAAACTGCGGTGAAGGTTATGGGCTTGGAAAATATAGCCAATTTGGCGGCGAATCATTACTAACTGATTATCCTTAGCCCCACAAATTTCTTGATTTAAGATTTTTAAACTGCCAAAATGAGGCGATCGCAAAGCACCCACTAAGGTCAAAAGTGTAGTTTTTCCTGACCCAGAAGGCCCGGTCATTATCACAATCTCTCCCGATTTAATCTCCAAATTAATATCAAACAAAACCTGCTTTTTTAAATGACCATCACCAAAATAATGATTCAATCCGGCAATTACAATCACCGAATTTGTGCCGGTTTCTGAAAAACTTGCATTGATAATATTCGCCGCATTCATAATCATCTTCCTTGGTTTTACCCCCCTAATTGACAACCCCTGATCTGAATCTAAAAAATATCAGCCGGGTCAGCCGCCTGAAGTTTGCGGGTAGCTATAGCCCCTGATATGGTACACATAATAATTGTCAAAATAAATACTTGAACCGCCCTAAATAAAGTAATATAAACAGGCAAATTTGTAGCATTTCTAGTGATGGCATATAAGCCAATAGAAATACCCAATCCCGGCCCAAAACCCAATAAGGATAAAATCAAAGCCTCCTCAAACACAATTGACAATAAATAAATAGTTCGATAACCCATAGCTTTAAAAGTGGCGTATTCAGCCAAATGAGAAGCGACATCAGTTGACAATACCTGATAAACAATAATGGTTCCCACGACAAAACCCATTGCTACTCCTAAATTAAACACAAAACCAACAGGAGTATTAGCTGTCCAATAATTCTTTTCAAATTGGATAAATTCAGCCTTAGTTAATACCCGCACATCATCGGAGGGTAAATGAGCTTTTAACAGAGCTTGAATTTCCAAAATGTCCGCCCCTAATTCTACTTTAATTAAACCTATATTAATACTGCTGGCTTGTTGTTTGGGCATCAGGCGCAAAAAGTTTTGATCACTGGTCATCAAACTACCATCAGCGGCAAAAGATGCCCCCAGTTCAAATAAACCAGCAATGGTAATAGTGCGGCGTTCAATTTCGGTTGTCACCCTTTCTCCCCGGTCTATAGATATGATCGCCTCTTGATAGTTTCCCCTAGCTTCCCGGTCAAATAAAACCCGATCTGGTAATTTAATATCTGGTAAATTTGGATGATTTATGATAAAATTAAAAGCGGGTTTATCTGGATTAAATCCCAACAGCAAAATCGCGGTTTCTTTCTGGGTTTGGGGATTTTTCCAAGTTTTGAGAGCCACATAAACAGGTTCCACTGACTCGACCCCCGGCACATTCATCGCCTGATAAAGTCGGCGACGGGTGAAAGTAGACATACGGGTTAAGTTCAAAGCCTGGGGACTAACTAACACTAAATCTGCTTCTAAGGCTCTATGAAGGCGAGTATTACTATTATATAATGCTGTCTGAAATCCTAACTGCATAAACATCAAAATATCAGCAAAGGCAATACCAGCGATCGCCACGAACATCCTACCCTTATCATGGGTTAACTGTAACCATCCTAAAGGAGTCCGTCTCGCTAATTGTTGTAAAGGCTGCATCAATTTAATCATGGTTCAATTACCACTAATACTTGTAAATTAGTTAACCCAGCTCCTCTCTGGCTGGCAGTTTTATCTAAACGTATACGCACTTCTACAACCCGGCTATCAATATTAGCAGAAGGGTCAGCATTAATCACATCTTGCCGTTGAATTTGTAAACCTACGCGATCCACAATTCCCGATAATTCTCCCTCTAAAGCTGCACTGGTAATCCGGGCAGATTGTCCAATTTTAACCCGGTGAATATCACTTTGATAAACTTCAGCGATCGCCACCATTTGCCGAGTTTCTCCCAGTTCCACAATGCCCAAATTATCAATTATTTCTCCAGGGTAAGCATGAATCTTTAAAATCTGCCCATTTCTAGGGGCAATAATTTCAGCTAAAGCCAAATCTGCCTCGGCTTGTCTTAATGCAGCTTGGGCTGATCTTACCTCTGCTTCTGCTACTGCAATATCCACAGGTCGCACCTCCGCCTGGGCGGTTAAAGTAGCCATAGCTTCCCTAATCTGTTGCGTCCCTCCCCGATCCATACCATCTAAATTAGCCTTAGCTTCCTCAATTTGCTGTTGTTTAGCTAACTGAATTTGGGTTAATTGAGCCTGGGTTTCTTGAATTTGCTGGTTATAAGTATTTTCAATGCGAATTAAATTAAACCGTGCCTCCTGTAGCTGTTCTTCTGTGGTTATCCTGTGCAGCCGTTTTAAATTCCATAACTCCTCGGAAATTGCCCCCTGTTGATGCAATTCCTGATAGCGACGTTCATCATTTACAGCATTGTTATATTCAGCCTCAATGCGGTTAATTGTTGCCTGTGCCACCTGCCATTCCCCCTGTTTTTGAGCCTGTAAACGGGCGATTTTGGCTTCTGTTGCTACAATATCGGTGCTGCGTTCGGTCTCTAAACGGGCGATCATGGCCTGTCCGGCTTCGATATTCGTTAGTCTTTCGGTCTCTAGGCGGGCGATCGTAGCCCTAGCCGCTTCGAGTTCCCCAATTTTCGCCCCCGCCTTAATTTGCTCGAGTTTGGCTGTTGCTAAACCGACCTGCTCCTGAGCCTTTTCTATGGCCGCTAGAAGGCGATCGCGACTATCTAAAATGGCGATCGCATCCCCCTCCTGCACCCAGTCCCCCTCCTGGACTAGCAACTGCTGAATTAGGTTATTTTCCATCCCACCGGCAGCCGAAATTGAGATCACCTCCCCTTCAGGTTCCAATCGCCCCAAAGCGGTTACCTTGATTGATACGGGTAGACTAGCTACCGCTAAGGGCATTTCCTGGCTTTCTTGGGTAGACTGCCAAAACATATAGCTAGCAACACTTCCTAACCCTACAGTGGCAACCATTGCCCAGGTGCTGATCCGGCGACCTAGGAAACCAGTTGAGGTGAAATCGCTGGTGCTGTGGGACTGTAACATAACATATCTCTCCCCATAATTAAACTAGACTGTTTAGTTCACTAATTAAGTATACTAAACTGTTTGGTATAATGACAAGTAGATCACAAAAATTCACAAGGACTGCCACGGCACGAGGAGAGAATTAGATGGCCAAGAGACAATCTCACCCAGAGACAGGGATGGCCCCCAAAGCAGAACAAATTCTTCAGGGGGCGATCGAGGAATTTCTGGCCCACGGCTTTGCAGCTACCAGCATGGATCGGGTAGCTAAAACGGCTGGAGTATCAAAAGCCACCCTATATAATCACTTTGGGGATAAGGAAAGTTTGTTTAGTGCCTTAACTGAATATTTAGGGGAAAAACGAATTTTGGACTTTGTAATTGAGGAACCAGAAGACCCGGCTATATTTTTAAAAACATGGGCGACTGCAATTTTAAGTCAAATCTTAAATGACCCCGAGTTGCTGTGTTTTTTGCGCTTAATTATTGGGGAATCGGGAAGGTTTCCAGAACTAGCTCAAGCCTTCATTAGTAACGTTGTTAAAGTAGGAATTAATAGGCTAACTAAGAGTTTAGAATCTTACCCAAAACTCAAGTTAGCTGATGCGGAAGTGACTGCTAGGGTGATTATGGGAGCATTATTACACTACTTACTAATCCAGGAAATTATGCACGGTGGAGAAATTATGCCCATGGAACGCGATCGCTATATTGAAGGCCTGGTAAAATTAGTAATAACGGACTAAGGCGACTCTTCCAAAACGCTGATCAATTTCTATAGCCATGATCTGAATTTCGGGAAAGGGAGGATTAGCATAAATAGTGGTTTCTCCGAGAGGTAAAGATAAACAGCAGTTAAAGATAGGCTGTCGGTGTTCTGGGGGTAAAAATTTATCCTCTCCCATAGCCATAACTGCGGCATTACAAAAAGAAAGCTGACCCTCTAAATTCAAGACCCCAGCCGGAGTAGTAAACTGTTCGCACCAGCGGAGAGTTAAAAACCATTTCGCGTCTGACAGTCTTTTAAAAACGCGATCTGGCTTAGGATATTGCAGGACTTTATATCCTCCTGGAATAGCCACAACAGTGCCGCCCAAAAAACCAAATATAGTGCCGATATCGCTCATATTGCCCTCCATTTACCCCTTATTCTTCGACACGATAACCCAACTCAGCCAACTGATTGCGGGACTGTCGCCATTTAGGTTGAACGCGCACAAACAACTCGAGATAAACCTTTCCATCTACTAACTTTTGAATCTGTTGGCGGGCGGCGCTACCAATAGTTTTGAGCATTTGTCCGCCCTTCCCAATTAAAATGCCTTTTTGGGAAAGACGTTCGACATGAATGGTGGCTAAAATGCGGGTAATCTTAACATCTTCCTCGACTTTATCAATAGCGATCGCCACAGAGTGCGGTACTTCCTCGCGGGTGTGTAGCAAAATCTGTTCGCGAATTAACTCACCCATAATAAACCTTTCGGGTTGGTCAGTCACTAAATCAGGAGGGTAATAATAGGGACCGGGATCTAAACTGTTAATTAACAGATTTTGTAATGTTTCTACCCCCGCACCAGTGACAGCGGAAAACTTGACCATTTGCCATTGATTAGCCTCAGCGAACTGCTGATAACTCTGGTCGATCGCCTCATATTGATCTGGCTGTAGGTCCCACTTATTTAAACCCAAAATCACGGGGACTTTAGTATGGGTAAGTAAATCGACGATATAGCGATCGCCACCCCCGGACATGACCGAACTATCCACCACAAAGACTAACACATCCACCGAGGCGATCGCCAATTTCGCATTCTTTACCAAAACCTTACCCAACTGATGATGTGGCTTATGAATTCCTGGCGTATCGACGAAAATAATTTGAGCCGAGTCAGTAGTAAGAATTCCCCGTAAGCGGTTACGAGTAGTTTGAGCGATAGGAGAAGTAATCGCAATTTTTTGTCCTACCAACTTATTCATCAGAGTTGATTTCCCCACATTGGGGCGGCCGATAATGCCCACAAAACCTGATTTGTAGCCTTCGGGGGCGACCGGAATACTCACCGGAAATATAGAGTCCATCCTTCCAATTACCTAAAATTTTGATAAAATTGATATATGACTAACTGATCAGATTTAATCCCAAATACTGATCGAGTTTGTCAGTTCGTGGATCGAGAGGAACCATAATGTTAACAGATCCAAAACCAGAAACAGAGTCCCCTAACGGTCTCGTTAAGCATGACTTCCAGCCCACAGTAGCAAAACCGCCCCGACGTAGACCAAAATGGTGGGCGATCGCACTACTGGCTTTAGGAATTCTTGCCGTTCCCATGGTCTGGCACCGAGTTTATCATCGCAAGCCTAACTCACTACAAATGGTAGAAGCCTTGACTGTACCAGTGGAAGCCAAGGATCTAACTGTAATCGTTAGGGCTAGTGGAGTTGTACAACCCGTGCGCCGGGTGAATTTGAGTCCGAAAACTCAAGGGCGTTTAGCTCAATTGTACGTTGAACAGGGCGATCGTGTCGAAGCCGGTCAAATTATTGCGCGCATGGAGAGTAACGAACTCGAAGCCCAACGCCTACAAGCGCAAGCCAGGTTAGAACGCGCCCAAGCCAATTTGGCAAAACTGCGCCAAGGCTCTCGTCCCGAAGCCATTGCCAGCGCCAGAGCCCGCCTAGAACGCACGCTGGCACGTCTAGCAGAGTTGCAGGCTGGAACACGCCAAGAAGAAATTGCGGTGGCATCTGCGAGGCTTAGAGAGGCGGAAATTCGCCTATTTGATGCCCGGTCGGGGAGTCTACAAAATGAAATTGACCAAGCCCAATCAAGAATACAAGCCAATTTAGCTGAGTTGGAATTGGCCCAGGGACGGGTACAGCGCTATGAAGAATTGAAAAGTCAGGGGGCTGTTTCTGAGGATACTTTGGATGGCTATAGGCGAGATCAACGCCGCCTGGAGGCTTTACAGGATGAGGCTAAACAGCGACTAGCACAACTTCAGGAAAATAGGCGATCGCAAATTGAACGATTGGAAGCTACCGTTGAACAGGAACGTCAAAATTTGCGACAGTTACAAAATGGCACTCGTCCTGAAGTTATCAGACAAGCTGAGTCTGATGTTACCGAGGCGCGCAGTCAGTTAGATGAGTTGGAAAATGGCACTCGTCCTGAAGATATTGCGGCTGCTGAAGCTGATGTCCGGGAGGCTGAAAGTCAACTGCGCTATTATCAAGTGCTGTTAGAAGATACTAATATTCGTGCGCCTTTTGCGGGAATTATTACTCAAAGATATGCGATTGAGGGCGCTTTTGTTACTCCGGCTACTTCCGCCTCTGATGCGACTTCTGCTACCTCTACTTCTATTGTGGCTTTGGCTAAGGATTTGGAAGTTTTAGCGAAAATTCCCGAAACTGATATTGTCCAAATTGAACCATTACAAAGGGTGGAAATTATAGCCGATGCTTACCCAGATCAGGTTTTTGAAGGTCAAGTGCATTTAATCGCCCCGGAAGCTATTAAAGAACGAGATGTTACCCTGTTTCAAGCCCGGATTGATATTCGCACGGGACAGGATGTATTGCAGTCGGGAATGAATGTTAATTTACGGTTTGTCGGTCGCCAACTTAATCAAGCTGTTGTGGTTCCGACTGTGGCGATTATTACTAATCGGGGAAATACGGGTGTACTCATTCCTAACCAGGAAGGTCAACCAGAATTTAAACCTGTTACTATCGGTTCACAAATTGGTAATGAAATCCAGATTTTGGAAGGAATTACTACAGGCGATCGCGTTTTTATTGAATTGCCACCCGGACAAAAACTTGAAGATATTATACAATAAAATAGCACCTCAATCCTCAACTAATCTAATCATCCCTAATTATGCATATTCTAGAAAGTATCAAAATGTCCTCGGCGACATTATTGGCTAATAAAATGAGAAGCAGCCTAACTATGTTAGGCATTATTATAGGTAATGCCTCAGTTATTGCTATGATAGGTATTGGAGAAGGGGCGCAAACCTTTGTCGAAAATCAAGTTAATTCCCTGGGTCCTAATGTATTATTTATTGTCCCCGGCAGCCCGGAAGCCCAGAGAAGACCTGTTTATCCCCCTCAAAATTTAATCCTAGAAGATGCAATGGCGATCGCTGAACAAGTCCCCTCAGTGGAAGCTGTAGCACCTTCTTTAACAGCTAGTGAATTAATATCTTATCAGAGTAGGAATGCCTCTGGTTCTATAATTGGCACTACCCCAGAATATATGACCGTTCGTAGTTTTGATATTGCCAAAGGAAGGTTTATTTCTGATTTGGATATTCAGCGAAATGAACAGGTAGTCGCCCTCGGTTCAGAAATAGCAGAACAATTATTTGGTAATGAAGACCCCATCGGTAAACAAGTCCGACTCAAGGATATTACATTGCAGGTAATTGGAGTCATGCAACCCAAGGGTTCCAGTTTAGGAAGTAATGAGGATATGAATGCTTTTATACCCATTACCACCGTTGCTAATCGCATTACTGGGCGCAATTCTCCCTATGGTTTACAAGTTACCTTTATTTCCGTTTCTATTAAAGAAGCACATCAGATGAGGGCGGCACAATTTCAAATTGAGAATTTGCTACGTTTACGACATAAAATTACTGATGAAGATGATTTTACGGTTCGGAATCAACAGGATTTAATGAATATCCTCGGACAAATTACTGGGGCTTTAACGTTGATGTTAGCAGCGACGGCGGCGATTTCCTTGTTAGTCGGGGGAATTGGAATTATGAATATTATGTTGGTTTCTGTCACAGAAAGAACCCAGGAAATTGGTCTGAGAAAAGCCATAGGCGCTTCCCAAAATGATATTCTTATTCAGTTTATTATTGAGGCGATTATCTTATCTGTAGCGGGGGGATTAATTGGCACGGGTTTAGGTGTTAGTGGTGTGTTACTGGTGGGAATACTAACACCTTTAGAAGCTGGAATTTCCACAAGTGCGATCGCAGTCGCTGTCAGTGTTTCTGGTGGTATTGGCTTATTTTTCGGCGTAGTTCCCGCCAGACGCGCCGCCGCCCTTGATCCAATCGTCGCCCTCCGCAGTATTTAATAGTTGATAGGCGCTGATTCGGATAGGGCGGGTTTATTAACTAATTAATGACCGGGGATAGGGCGGGTTTATTCAGATAGTCCTGGGGATGGAGAATTCACAGCAGAACCCGCCCCGACAATTATCAATTAATGACCAGGGATAGGGCGGGTTTATTCAGATAGTCCTGGGGATGGAGAATTGACAGCAGAACCCGCCCCGACAATTATCAATTAATGACCAGGGATAGGGCGGGTTTATTCAGATAGTCCTGGGGATGGAGAATTGACAGCAGAACCCGCCCCTACAATTAATAATTATCAATTATCCGGTGGGCTGGGGCGGGTTTATTCAGATAGTCCTGGGGATGGAGAATTGACAGCAGAACCCGCCCCGACAATTATCAATTAATGACCAGGGATAGGGCGGGTTTATTTAGATGGTCGTGGGGATGGAGAATTCACAGCAGAACCCGCCCCGACAATTAATAATTATCAATTATTGGACTTGGATTCTAGCCAGAGTTGTATTTCGATAATAATGGGCGAGAATTTGCTGATAATTATATCCAGCATTAGCCAAATTATAAGCCCCCCATTGACTCAAACCCACACCATGACCAAAACCGCGACCAGTGACTATAAAATTGCCAGAAGCATTGTTACGATCGACCCTAAATCTGGTGCTACGCAACCCCAAAGCTCTAGCGATATCTTCACCGCTAATAGTGCGAGTTCCGCCACTTCCCACAACTCTCATGGAAATTACACTTCCAAAAGCTGAGGTTCTTTCGGGTGTCATAGACGAAACTTGACCAACTCCTGAAATGCGGTTACTAAGGTCATTAGTGGAAAAAGTCCTTGTCCATTCAAACACGGGAGAACCACTATCAAAATCTGGAACCCCGCGCAGATAGGGTAAGGGATTTTCCCAGACATCCTCAACATTTTCGGTGTGACCCCCAGAGGAAGAATGGAAAACAGCCAAAATCACCCGACCATTATAAGTTAACACCTGACCTGCTGTCGCCCTAACGGCAGTCTGAGTGGCTGGTGACTCCCCAGACACGCCACGATAGACCTGGTAGGTTTGAGTATCCCCTAAATCATAAATCTGACTGCTATTATTTTGGCGCTTATACAGTGCATAGGTCCGCGCCGCGACAGCTTGGGCTTTTAGGGCTTGAATGGGCCAATTTCCCCCCATTTCTGCCCCTAGGACACTGTAGAGATACTGATCGAGATCGACATAATTAATGGCCATTAACCCACCATTGCGCTGGATTAATAACACCCGTCCCCGATACCAATTATCACCGATCCAGACTTTGCCGTTTTGGGAGGGTTCCACCCAAATTTGACCGGCTTTCCATTGGCTGAGGGATACCTGACCTGATGCAGGTTTGGCGACAGTTGCGCCCATATTGGGGATTTGTCCTAAGACGTTACCGCTACCGTCGCGGACTGTTGCTGGGGTGGAACTTCCGACCTTAATATCATTGGTGTTAGTGGTTATGGCCACCCGCATTAATACGGAGGCGGCGGCTGGGGACATCATCAGCACCCACAGCAGCAGGGATAGCCACCCATAACGCTGGAGAGGACGAAGTAACAGTGAAGCCCAAAATATTCCTGAACTCATATATTAATTCTCAGATGTGCGAGATACTAACTTTGACTGTACACCCATATTCAGAGGGTAGCATTTACAATAACTTGGTATACCAATCTTAAGTCACAAAATCAAGTCGATTGAAAGTCTATGCTTAATATTACTCAAATTCTAGTTCAGGAACTTTCGTTAAAACCGGTTCAAGTTGAAAATACATTGGCATTATTTGCGGAAGGGGCGACTATTCCATTTATTGCACGTTATCGGAAAGAAAGGACGGGTTCCCTTGATGAAATTCAACTGCGAACTCTGGCGGAAAGATATGCTTATTTAACTGAACTTGAGGAACGAAAAACTAGCATTTTGGAGGCGATCGCCTCTCAGGGAAAACTCACGGATGAACTCCAGACCCAAATTGAGAACTGTTTGTTAAAAACTGAACTTGAGGATCTATATCTTCCCTATCGTCCCAAACGTCGCACCCGCGCGACTATGGCTAAGGAAAAAGGATTAGCACCCCTAGCTGAGTTGATTAGTTCCCTTAACCAACCCCAAGCGCCCACGGTTTCCCTAGAGTCAGAAGCGGCTAAATATATTGACGCAGAAAAGGGGGTTAAAACGGTGGCAGATGCCTTGGCTGGAGCCTCGGATATTTTGGCGGAACAGGTGGCAGAGACGGCGCTTTTAAGGGCAGATGTGCGCGATTTTTTAATCAATGATGGCGCGTTTATTTCGCGGATTAAAGATGATTACCCAGAAGGTTCGACGAAATTTGAAATGTATCGGAATTTTCGGGAAAATGTGATGGATATTAAACCCCATAACTTGTTGGCATTATTCCGGGGAGAAACTGAGGGGGTTCTCAAGGTTGATCTGGATTTTGATGAGGCTTTGGTGCTGCATCACTTAGAATCCCAAGTTATTCGCAGTAAAAATCGGGAGATTCGCAAGTTTTATCAGGAGATGATTAAAGATGCTTTTAATCGCCTGATGAAAAATTCGTTGATTGGTGAAATTAGGAGCGATCGCAAATCCTACGCAGACCTAGAATCTATTAAGACGTTTGAAGCTAATTTGCGGGAATTATTACTATCTCCACCAGCGGGAATGAAGCCTACTTTAGCCATTGACCCAGGTTTCAGGACAGGTTGCAAGGGGGCGGTATTGTCGGAAACTGGCAAGTTTTGCGAATATCAGGCAATTTTTCCCCACCAGTCACAGTCACAACGTCAACAAGCGACCAAAACGATTCAAGCCTTGATTAAAAAGTACAAAATCGCATTAATTGCTATTGGGAATGGTACGGCTGGACGGGAAACGGAAGAGTTTATTAAGGAGGCGATCGCCTCTTTAGAATCTCCACCTATTACGGTAATGGTAAACGAGTCTGGTGCTTCTATTTATTCGGCGAGTGATGTGGCGCGGGAAGAATTTGCGGATTTAGATTTGACAATTCGGGGGGCGATTAGTATTGGTCGCCGCCTCCAAGACCCGTTAGCAGAATTAGTTAAAATTGACCCAAAATCCATTGGTGTGGGACAATATCAACATGATGTTGACCAAAAATTGCTCAAGAAAAAACTTGATGAAACGGTAGAAAGTTGTGTAAACTATGTGGGCGTTGAATTAAATACGGCTTCCCAGCAACTCCTAACTTTTGTGTCGGGAATTACTCCCACTATCGCCCAAAATATTGTGAAATATCGCAATGAAAATGGAGCGTTTAAAAATCGTAAACAGCTTTTAAAGGTGGCGAAATTAGGGCCGAAAGCGTTTCAACAATCTGCCGGATTTTTGCGGATTCGTGGCGGTGTTAATCCGTTAGATAATACGGCGGTTCACCCAGAAAGTTATCCGGTAGTGGAACAAATTTTAGCGGATGTGGAAATCCCTTTAAATGCGATTACCAAAACTGCTGACAAACTCAAAAAAATCGACTTAAAAGGCTATGTAACAGATACGGTCGGCTTACCTACTCTCAAGGATATTATCGCTGAATTAGAGAAACCTGGACGAGACCCACGGGCTGAGTTTAAATATGCTACTTTCCGGGATGATATTAAAGAGGTGTCGGACTTGAAACCGGGAATGGAGTTAGAGGGAATTGTTACTAATGTGGTGAATTTTGGGGCTTTTGTAGATGTAGGAGTCCATCAAGATGGGTTAGTTCATATTTCCGAATTAGCCGATCGCTTTGTGGAAGACCCTCAAAAAATTGTCCGAGTCGGACAGGTGGTGAAAGTGAAGGTTTTGGAAGTCAACGAAAAGTTAAATCGGATTAGTTTATCGATGAGAATACGCAGTTAAACTCAGACTTACCCCCGGCTGTTTCCCTACAATTGCACGATCGCCAAAGGTTCTGTTAAAACTTGGTGATATTCTCGTGAGAGTTTATCAAGATATTGTAGGCACATTTCCGACCTTTCGAGGTTGACAAAATAGCTAGAGTCAACATCTTGGTAAAAAATCGCACCTTGGTTAATTATATCGATTTCAGGATGTTTGGATATGGGAACAATTAGGGGGGTGTCTAATTCTGAGGGAATGAACCCGGGGGGTAGTTGACCTTTGAGGATAGCTAAAATCTGAGATTTACAGCAACGAGTATTTACGCCTCTTTCTTCTAAACGAGTCATCACCTCTGGGATAGATAAAGGTAAATCGCCAAAGACCCGCAGCAGTTCACTCAATAAGAAATAATCCCCATATTGTTGGCTAGAATAATTCAATAATTCGGGAAATAAAGGAATCCTGGCTAAACCTTTGGCGATCGCATAATTACACCAAGATTCTGGATCAGTAATTGATATCATAGTCGCATTAGGTAACTTTTGCCGCAGCCATTGACTCAAGACGGACCATGAACCATTACCACCCCGACAAATTGCCCTTTTAATCCCTACGGGAGAAACCCCCACTTTACTAATGAGATTATTTAACTCTCGGTTCAGGTTCTGAACAAAAGGAACTAACACGCGACGCTGTAACTCATTACTGGTAACTTTGACCTCCTGACCCTGTAGAGAAATAGTGACATTTTTGCCGGCTTGTAAACTGGGTTTTTGGGATTCGATCGCATCGATTAAAGCTGATAAAATTAACTTTTGTTGAAGGCGATCGCGGTGAGTGCGTGGGGATGTCCCAGGAGTAGGTAGGACTAAATATGAACCATCCCAATCAATCATATTTTCGGCACAGAATTGACAAATAATATCCAAATTCACATCATAGCCACCATAGGTGACACTGACACCAAAACAGTCAGCATAAGTTAAATCATGATCCTGAGATATTCCGATCACCATTAACTCGGTGGTAGCAGCGCCAGCATCAATAATTAAGGTAGGTTCGTCTGTTGGAGATTCCGATTCATTTAACCAAGTAGCGATCGCATCTTCGACCATCCAAATTTGAGAGGGACTGTTGACCAAACCCGCCGCCAAAATGGTTTCCCGCAGATTAAAACCATAAGCATGGGAAGCCTGAGACGGACATCCTACCACGACCCCCGCTAAACTATCTAAAGCGGTTTTGAACTCCTGATCAGTTAAACCATTAGCAGCAGATTGATAGTTTTTCGGTAAAGTCAAATCACCATCTTGGCTGTTGATATTGTCACCCCCACCTTGAGGAGAAATAGTCGATAATAGCAACTGTAAAGCCTGCTTAAAGGTCCCTAAAAATAACTTTTGGGTTGGGGATACCTCAAGCATGGGACAGGGCGCATAATCCTCACCAAAATGATGGGGAATAGCCCAACTCAGATAAGGTTTAAATCCTTGTAAAACTTCTGTTTCCCCGGATTTTCGATGCAAGTGGACGCGACTGGGGAGGCGAAAAATGCGATCGCCTTCCTGAGAATCACTCAGCCAATATATAGGGTAAACAGTCTCAGTCAGGCGATCCAAAAGGGCCGCCGATATTCCGGTCGTCCCCACATCCAGCCCTAGATACCATCGATTTGAGGAATCGTCCCCAAGCGTGGATACAACAGATTGATCTGGGGGTAAATCCGATCCCCCTAGGCTTGGTGTTTCTGATGTCACTGTCCCGGCTGATTGAATGTTTCCTCAGTATATCCCAGGGTGATCACAAAAAAACTGGGAAATTTTCCCTAGGCGATCGCCCTATTGCCACAGTTCCTGCTATGATCCTTGCTGTTGGTGATGAGGAGAAACAATGGCTGCACAATTGACCAATTGTGCCTACTTAGGCAGTCCCAAACGTTTAAATCCACTCAAGTCCAAAACCCGGTGGCTTGGTGCTGTAGCCATTGCCGTCACTATTGGCTTAACTCAAACCTTACCTATGTTAGGGTCATCCTCAGAATTATATGGGGCTACTTCCCTCAATGAATTGATGAGCCTCCGGGACGAGTTATTGTATACCCTAGAAAACTCCCCAGAATCAGCAGGTAATTCCCGTCAATTAATGTCATTATTTCCTAACCATAGGCGGGAACCTTCTCAGCAGATGATCGAACAACTGCGCCGCCTGGACGTGCAAATTATGATTGAACAGCGGGCTAATGATAATTGGAAACAAGCGATCAGTTTAGCCAATCAAGCGGTGGCGATCGGCAAAAGTTCTCAGATATCTTGGGAAACGCGACAACAAATGGCTACCTTTTGGCAAAGAGCGATCGCCAATTTACAGGAAATTCCCCAGGATTCATTTTTAAACCCACAAGCTACCGCGAAAATTATCGAGTATCAAGACCGCTATAATAGCATCAAATTCCAGTTAAGAAATGCTCAATCGGAAATTTTAGAAGAAATTCGAGTTAGGAGTGGTTTATCGCGTAATGCGACCATCAGCGTTTGTAATTTAAACCGCCATTGTGCTAGTTTACGGGGTCATCAACCTCCGGCGAGTCCAGCTAGTTTAATTAAAGTTCCTGTGGCGATCGCCTTATTACACAAAGCGGCTGAGGAACAGGTGAGTTTTGACAAAGAAATCTATGTCGAGGGGGGTAATTTTACGGAAGATGCTTCGTCAATTCGCGCCCGCAAATCCTACTCTCTCCAAATGTTAATGGCTCAAATGATTGACCATAGTAGTAATATCGCGACTAATCAACTTATCGACTATTTGGGTTCTGATTATATCAATAAACTACTAGAAAGACATGGTTATAAACAAACGCGGGTGCAATTTAAACTCATGGGCGATCGGATTATGCCTTTTCGACCTGGTAGAGGTCGCAATAGCATGACCAGTGATGAACTCACGGAAATGATGGTAGAAATCTACAACTATGAACACCCCCACTCGGAACTATTAATTGAGGCTTTAAGTCATCAGTACGATCGCGAAATTGGTTATCAAGCCTTACAAGGATTAAAAGCCCAGTGGTTAGGGGAAAAAACTGGTCAAAACTCTAGGGTAATTGGCACGACTTTAGCGGCTAGTATTGACGGGGAAAGGTATATTATTACGATTACCGATAACTCAGCCGGAAATATTCCCCAAGTCCGCAGAGCGATCGCTGGTATTGCGGAACATATTATCATGAGAGGGCAGTTATAAACAGATGAGTTTAGCTGTTTCCTTAAACTCAGAAATTCGCGGTCAAGGATTTCCGATACTGTGTCTTCATGGTCATCCTGGGTCAGGAGGCTGTATGTCCGTGTTTACAGATCACCTATCCCAAAACTATCAAACCATCGCCCCAGACCTGCGAGGCTATGGGAAAAGTCAGGTTAAACAACCCTTTGAGATGACCGATCATCTCGAAGATATCGAACAGCTTTTAGATGGCTTAAAAATAGATAAATGTTTAATTATCGGCTGGTCTTTGGGAGGTATACTCGCCCTAGAATTAGCATTAAGAAACCCGGAAAGGTTTACGGGATTAATTTTAGTGGCTACGTCTGGCTATCCCCGTGGGAACCATCCTCCGATTTCATGGGTAGATAATTTATTAACCGGAATTGCGGGGATGATTAATTGGATATGGCCAGGTAATCAGTGGAATATCAATTTTTTCGGTAAGCGATCGCTATTTCGCTACTTAATCCAACAGCATACACCCACCGCCTATAAATACATAGCCAAACAAGCCACACCCGCCTATTTACAAACCTCCAGACCAGCCACCATAGCCCTGAGACAAGCATTAAAAAACCGATATAACCGTCTAGCTGAGTTGGGAAATATTAGTTGTGATTGCCTAATATTAGCCGGAGAATGCGATCGACATATTACTGCCATCTCCAGTCAAAAAACGGCGGCAAACTTACCCAATTCGCAGTTTAACTGCTATCCCAACACAGCCCATTTATTCCCTTGGGAGATCCCCGATCAAGTGATCACCGATATCGATAACTGGATCAAAAACCATCCTAATATTGTTGATATCGGCTAATTTTCCCGCCCCAGTTAAGCCACTATGCCCACTGTAGGGGATTATCAAAATTTTGATCAAGATCCGCCGCCACGGTCAAAACATCAGGCTGACAGCGCTTAACTGCCACCTGTAGACCGGTAGCGCCTTCACCTTGAATATCCTCAATATAACCCGGTTCTGCTTCTTCCGCCTCATTTTCGGTAAGAAACGGCCCAAAGTAATAGGTACATCGAGGCATTTCGGTCATAATTTCAACCCAAAACGCCAACCCAAAAGTATTAAACTGGTTAACCACAAAATTTTTCATTGTTGTTGCCTGTGACCTAGGGGGATGAAGTTTTAACATAGAGTAGAGTCCTCAGCGTGCCCAAAAGCGACCCAATTAATCATGATCGCCACAAAACATAAATTTCCTATGAATTTTTACCGTTTGTTATAGTGCCTTGTATCAAATTTTTCAAGCCCAATTATTGAGGATTTACCACAAAGTCGCTGACCACTTGGGGTTGACGATTAATTACCCGGGCGGGAACCCTTTCGACATCGACCTGTGTATAAGGTTCGACCCCATAGGTGGTCACCCTAAGTTGTTGAGTATTGGGATCAATGACGAACTCGGTCCAGCCAAAAGTATGAGCGGCCAAATAGGAACCCGGAACTATTTCCTGTGCATCAATTCCCGAACCCTCCAAACCAATAGGATTATAACCCATATCCTCAAGGCGAGTATTTAGGAGATTCTCCACCAGGCGATCGCGTTCCCAGCGGGTCTGTAACCCCTCATAAGTCGCCCTTCCTTGTCGGGTTAGTTGCCATTCAGTGGCCCCATTAACAGCCACCGGACCCAAAGTAGCCCCCACTAGACCCGATCCTAAATCGGTCTGTACGCCCACCGGACCTACGGTAATTTCCATAGCATCTACGGGAATTTGCGGCCCGCCAAACTCCTCAGCAAATGTCAAATTATTAACTACAGTTCCGCCAACTCCGGCGGACACAAACACGACATTATCAATATTATTATCATCAATAAATTTCAGGAGTCTAGTGCGTTCAGCGGCGTATCCTTCCCAGCGATCGCTGGCACCCGGAATCCCCAAATTTTGCATAGGAACCGGAGAAAATATAAACTTCCAAGTTAAACCGGCAGCCTGTGCGCCTAGTAAATTTAACTGCAACTGTTGCAACTGAGTTCGTCCCAACATGGTTCGATTAGCATCAAAAGAATCCCGCAAAAATGCGTCAATATCTTCGGGAAAAGAGGTTTCTGCGACCTGTTCTAAGGGTGCATCCCGGAACGATCGCACATCCAACCAAAACGCGGCTGCATCATCTCCATAGGTAGTAACGCGAGACAGTTGTTCTCGGTTAGCGGTACGGCGATCGCTAATGTCTCCATAACTTTCCTGTCGCCGAGGTTGATAATCTAAAAAACCCGCCAACGCGGTCTCAAAAATCTCGCTGTTATTCAACCAATCACCCTCACCATCTGCCCCCAGACTACCACAGGCAAAATTATCGATGATTTCCCCATCATTCCACACCCCTAGCATAGAAGTTGCTACCCGCAAATTTCCCCAAGGATTCAAAGTCAGACGTTCCCGATAAATCTCATTATGTTTGGTGTGGAAATCTAACAAAGTTTCCGCCTGAGAAACACCTGGTAAATCAGGAGACTCGGTACTGGCAGAAATTGTATTTCCTAACTGTACAAAAAAATCTAGACCACGTTCTGGGGCATTTCTGACGGCGACATGAGGCATTAATTCCCCCTGAGAATCACCAGCAGCACCAAACCTTAATCCGCCTTGACTTCCCAAAGATAAAGGAGTGCGAAAAATACCGCGATCGCTTTCCCCCATAGCATTAGTAACCCGATAAAAATAAGGTGTCCCCGGCGTTAAATCGGACACAAATACCTTAACCGGAACCGTCGGATCAGAATTATTAGTAGTCAACGAGGAAACCACATTATTAAAATTCGGATCGGTGGCTGTTTCAAAAGTAATGGGACCCACCACAGTATTACGCGCCATTAAAATTGTGCTATTTTCCCTAGTATCTCCACTAGCGACACGGTTCGGAAAACTGGAACCATTCACCTCCAGAAAAGCACTAAAATCACGATTTTGAGCCGCTCCAATATCCAAATAATGCTCGATACCGGTCAGTTCATCACGTTCTACCCTCGCCGCCACATCAGGATTTCGGGCTAAATAATAATTAGGGTTATACAATACACTAGGGCGAAAATCCTCAAATTGACCGGCTTTGACAAAATGCTCGATCGCTGTGATATCTCCGGCTTCTATGGCTGCTTGAATAAAGGGGTATTCATCTATATAAAAATCCGTATTAAATAGAATGCTGGGATTGCGTCTTTCCCGCTGACCGAAATTAATAAAATGTTGAAAACCACTGGCGATCGCACCTACATTGACCAACGCCGCCACATCAGGATTAGTCGTCAAATAATATAATTCATCATAAAGCGGTGTCGGTTGTCTAACCTGAAACTGACCTGACTCGATAAAATGTTCAAAGCCACTACTAATAACTCCCAAATCAACTGCTTGCGCTACGTCAGGGTTATTGGCTAGATAAAACGATTCGCTGTAAAAATCTTCAGCGTTCAACATTCTTAATTACGCGATAAAAAATAATCATCCCGTAGGGGCGGGTTTATTAGTCTCATCCCTGGGGGGGGAGGAATTAGCAGAACCTATGAGGGCGGGTTTATTAATCTTGTCCCTGGGGGGGGAGGAATTAGCAGAACCTATGAGGGCGGGTTTATTAATCTTGTCCCTGGGGGGGAGGAATTAGCAGAACCCGCCCCTACAATTAATAATTATCAATTGTCAATTGTCAATTATCAATTATCCATTGACTTTGGCGATCGCCGTATGATGACGGGGACTGTTGCAGACAATGGTAGGGGTGTGGAAACCTGCTGATTTGAAGGTTTCAACTAAATCTAGGGTGAAATACTGATCGAGATAGGGTTCGGTACTTTTTAGGAGGGTGAGGATATAGGGTGGCATTTTAGCGAATACCTCTGATTTGGGGTTCATATCCATAACCGCCAGATGTCCGTTAGGGCGCAATAGGCGGCGGGCTTCCTCAAATATATTTCGGGTGGCCTCTTGGGGGAGTTCATGACAGACCAGACAAAGGGAAACCAAATCAAAGGAGTGGTCTGGTAGACCTGTGGCTTCAGCGGGTGCGTGTACCCAAGTGGGGGGGTTATGGGAGGATTTTTGGTTAGTGTTATAGGCAGCGATCGCCAAAAAATAGGGGGACAAATCCACGCCTACCATAGTAGCATCAGGATAAATCTGCTGCATGGTATTGGTACTTAATCCGACACTACAGCCGAGATCGAGAATAGCTTTGGGGGGTTCGGGTAATACCTGCTGTAGTACATCATGATAACTTTGTCGTAGGCGATCGTCTCCCGCCACCCCAGCATCAGGCCAGATTTTGGCGTGAACCGCCAACGCCGCCACTTCCACCTCTACAGCAGCCTGCCAGCTTAAATTGCCGTTATCATAGGCATGAAAAGACCTTAAATAATATTCTGGATAAGCCAGATCAGACTTATTAACCTGCTGAAATTCCGGCGACCAGTCTCTCTGTAGGAGGGTATTGGCATGAGAGCGCCAAGGGACCCCCATTTTTTCAGCCCGATCAATCATCATCTGGCGGGCTTGATGTTTGGCGAACTTAGCTAGGGGTTGAATAGATAAAATACCATTGACCAGTCGCGATGCTGGTCCAATGGGTGGATTTTTAAAAGTTGTGGTCATATAGCCTGGTAATTAGCCTAAAAAATTTTTCCGTGCCTAATTTTGGCACACCAATTGGGTTTTAGTTAAATTCTGACCGAGATCATGATCTCGAATGATCTGACAAAGGTTAACATCAGTTTCTAACAGACAAGCATGGCCGCTGTTAGGGAGGATAACCATATTAGCTTTGGGTAGCTTCCTGGTTAAAAATTGAGCTTCTGTAATGGAGGGTAGCAATCTATCGGAACCACTGGCAATCACCAAAACGGGTAAATCTAGTTGACGGAGTTGGTCTGGTTGAATATCAAACGATCGCAGCAGTCCCAAGCGCCAACTGGAAGTACGTTGAGGGACAGATTGCATAGCCTCTAACAAGGCTTGGCGATCGCCGATAGTAATTCCTGGCAATTTAGCCAGAAACGGCAAGAATCCGATCATAGACAGGGGATATAACCAACTAGGTAGCCAGTCGGTCAAATGTGATCCCCATTCTATCCAAGGTTGTTGCTTGAAAGCAGAAGCCGGGTTAACTAAAATCAGACCTTTGAGTTGATCACGAATTTGCATAGCCACTTTCATCGCCAGACAACCGCCAAAGGACTCCCCGCATATATAAATATCTTGATTGAGGTTGAGGCTGAGTTCTTGTTGAATTAAAGCCACAGTGCGATCGGTTAATGTATCCCAATCGTTCACATCTTCGGGAGGAATAGTCAAACAGCGCAGGTTAAAAAACTGAGACAGTCGGCGCTGTTGGGTTCGCAGGAGGCGACCCGTACCATCCATCCCCGGTAAAAACAAAAATAGAGGTAGGTGCGACTGACCGGGTGTAGGGTTAAAAAAATACATCGTTGGCTAGATTGGGCAAATATAATGGTTTATGTTAGGTAGTTGATCCGGTTAACTCATTTTAGCTTAACATTACTTTACCTTCTTGCCACAGTCATTGAGATCCATCTATACCATCGGGGGAAACCATTAGACAGATGGGGATAAGTGGCTAACTACAGTGGGCGGGAAATATGACAATCAAGGGAGCCGACCCAGTTAATCGATCGCGCTCGTATCTCCATTGACCTTGTAGATATTGGCGAAAAAGTTAAGACTTCGTTGAGAATTTTTAACATTTTTTTAAAAAGTATTATCATTTATAGGCTTTAGTTTGAGATGGTCAAAACCGTATCAAAATTGTTGCTGTTTTGACTGGGGAGAGGGGTCTAGGTGCCAGGGCACTCGACTCCGCCCCGAAGGCAGATCAAACCTAAGTAAGATCAGTTTAAGAGAGAAACTTGTATATCAGTCATGGATGTGACACCAACAACTAAAAAGACGTTTTCCTTAACAACACCTCTATATTATGTCAATGATGTTCCCCATATTGGCAGCGCCTACACGACGATCGCCGCCGATGCGATCGCCCGTTGGAAGCGACTACAGGGATATGAAGTGCTGCTAATTACTGGTACCGATGAACACGGCCAGAAAATTCAAAGGACAGCAGAGGAGGCGGGATGTTCCCCCCAAGTTCACTGTGATCGGATAGTGAGCAGTTTTGAGAGTCTGTGGAAACTGCTGGAAATTCAGTATGATCGTTTTAGTCGGACTACCAGCCCCCGTCACGAGGCGATCGTCAGAGAATTTTTCCAAAGGGTTTGGGAAAATGAGGATATATATTTGAGCCAACAACAAGGCTGGTATTGTGTATCCTGTGAAGAGTTCAAAGAAAAACGGGAACTAATAGACGAGAAATATTGCCCCATTCACGTGAATAAAGAAGTAGAATGGAGGGACGAGCAGAACTATTTTTTCCGTCTATCAAAATATCAAAAACAGCTCGAAGCCCTTTATCATGATCACCCCGACTTCATCGGGCCAGAAAGTCGCCGGAATGAAGTGATCAGTTTTGTTAACCAAGGGTTACAGGATTTCTCCATTTCTAGGGTGAATCTTGACTGGGGTTTCCCAGTTCCCATTGATCCCAGTCAAACCCTATATGTTTGGTTTGATGCACTACTAGGATATGTGACCGCGCTAGTTGATCCCGACTCAGAACCCAGCCTTTCTGAAGCGATCGCTAAATGGTGGCCGATAGACCTGCACCTAATTGGTAAAGACATCTTACGCTTCCATGCTGTTTACTGGCCAGCGATGTTAATGTCTGCCGACTTACCTTTACCTGGTCGTATCTTTGGACACGGTTTTCTAACTAAAGATGGTAAAAAGATGGGTAAGAGTTTAGGCAATACCCTTAATCCCGTGGAGTTGGTGAACCAATATGGTACCGATGCTGTCCGTTACTATTTTTTAAAAGAGATAGAATTTGGACAAGACGGTGATTATAATCAGACCAGATTTATTAATACCCTAAACGCCGACCTCGCCAATGATCTGGGCAATTTACTTAACCGGACTATGAAAATGGCTGCCAAATACTTTGACGGTAGAGTTCCGGCGATCGCAGTAGATAATATCTCTGCAGACAATCACCTAAAATCCATTGGTAGTTCCCTCGGTAACACCGTTAGTCAATTCTATGAAAAACTGGCGTTTAGCCAAGTGTGTGAGGCGGTTCTGGTTCTAGTTCAAGCTGGTAACAAATATGTAGACGAACAAGCACCCTGGTCACTGTATAAACGAGGGGAACTATCAGCCCTGAGTGAAGTGATCTACTCGGTGCTTGAGTCAGTCCGCTTGGCGGCTTATTTGTTAGCGCCAATTGTGCCAAATCTTAGCACGGCTGTCTACCAGCAACTGGGATACTCAATGAATTTTCAAGATCCTGAAGGGGCAGCCAAAATCATGGGTTTGGATAGCCATGCTCACTGGGGTATTTTACCAAGCGAGCAAGTGCTGGGAGAAGGTAAACCGGTTTTTCAAAAGCTGGAATCACCCAGTGCTGTAGTCTGATAAATTGATCTCCCTGAGACTGACAGAGGCGATCGAGCAGATTTAATCCCTTAATTATTGATAACTCAATGTTTAATTGAGATACACCTATTTGATCAGCATCATAAATAATAAATGAGGTTTAAAAATCATGTTGAATCATATCAACAACAGTAGTAACGACATATTCACCCCTGAACAGATTTTAGAAAATCGAGGGCGTGTGGCGATATTTATCGATGGCTCGAATCTGTTTTATGCCGCTTTACAATTAGGCATTGAAATTGATTACACGAAATTATTGTGCCGGCTAACCAGTGGTTCGCGATTATTGCGATCGTTTTTCTATACTGGGGTCGATCGCACTAATGAAAAGCAACAGGGATTTTTGCTGTGGATGCGTCGCAATGGGTATCGGGTGGTTGCTAAGGACTTAGTACAACTGCCAGATGGTTCTAAAAAAGCTAACCTAGATGTAGAAATTGCCGTAGATATGATCGCTCTAGTGGGTGCTTATGATACGGCGGTGCTGGTTAGTGGTGATGGCGATTTAGCTTATGCGGTCGATTGTGTCAGCTATAGAGGTGTGCGGGTGGAAGTGATTAGTTTGCGATCGATGACTAGCGACAGTCTAATTAATGTAGCCGATCGCTATATTGATCTCGAAGCGATCAAAGACGAAATTCAAAAAACCCCCCGCAGTCCTGGATATAGCTACCGTCCCCTATCAAGCATCAGTTTGATTGATGGAAAGGTTGAAGGCGCGTGATTTTTAAGAACTCAAACTACAGCCAACAGACAATCCCTGCCTTGTTGGGCTTGGGGATTGGCCAAATTATGTTGCTGATGTTGGTAATTTCTGGCGGGGGACTGGTAGGGTGTCAATCCCCCCAACCTTCAGAACCAACTACTTCTGAGGATCGCCCCCCCTCAGAAGAGTTTGAGAACACCCTGACTCTGGAAGATGTGGTACTCGAACAAGTAGACGAAGAGGGTCAATTGCTGTGGCAGGTGGAGGCTAAACAAGCAAGTTATAGTCAAGATCAGAAAATTGCGACGGTGACTGAACCGGTGGGGGAATTGTTTGTCAAGGGTGAGTTACGCTATAAAATTGAAGCTAAACAGGGGGAACTGCACCAAGATGGTCAGCGACTGTTTCTCCGGGATGATATTGTGGCTGTTGATCTCGAAAATGGTATTGTCTTGCGCGGTCAGGAGTTGGAATGGATTGTTAATGAGCAAATTCTGATTGTTCGTGACAATGTGACCGGAGAACATGAAAAAATGCAGGCGATCGCTACTGAGGTGCAATTATTCAATGATGACAAGCGGGTGGAATTTTGGAACCAAGTGGTGATCAACTTTAAGGAAGTAGGGGTGCAGCTACGCACTGATCACGTGATCTGGCGATGGGAAGAAGAAAGATTTATTTCTGAGCGTCGGGTGGAAATCGATCGCCTAGAAAATCTGGTGGTTATTGATCGCGCCGTCGCTAAAAGTGCTGAACTAGATTTAACTACGGCTATAGCCACTTTCAAAGATAATGTTCAGATTGCCCTGTCTAACCCGCCATTACAGCTTTCCAGCGCTCAGTTACAGTGGAACTACCAAGAACAAACTCTTAATTCCCCAGGACCAATCACTATTATCGATCGCCAAGAGCAATTGACTTTTTCGGGTGATCAGGGTTGGGGAGATTTGGACAGCCAAATTTTTAACCTGATTGGTAATGTTCTGGGGGTGGCTGAAAACCGACAGGCTCAAATTAATGCTGATCTACTTACCTGGTATGTGCCACAACAAGCCTTTAAAGCAGAAGGTGATGTAATTTACCGCCAAGTTGACCCCCAGATGACTCTCCGGGGAGAAGTGGCTACGGGACAATTTTCTACTCAAACTGTGGTGGTCACTGGCGGAAATCAGGGCGATCGGGTAGTTACGGAAATTTTTCCCTAAACTAAATCCAATCATGCTGGCAATTGATGTTAAAATAGCCCCACACCACTTGTGAAGTCAATAACCCCTATTCTGGCTTCAATTTTTCTCGCGCTAAGTGAGAACGATTACATCTTGTAGGGATGATCCCCTTCTGGTAAAATCAATATCTAAAGTTAGTATAAAATACTTAGCTTACCAGATAACCAGGCCATTGTGTCAGTGGGGAGTCAGTAAGCTGTCTACCGATGGAGATTGGCTATACCTACATGGGTAGTCGCCAATTCTCAATTATGACACTGGTCTGGGTTGTCCTGCTCAAAATAGAGTGGTTGAGCTTGTAAACAGTTTTTTGCTTAGAGGGAACCTATGGTAAATCAGCCGGATCGCGTAGTTTTAATTGGTGTTGCTGGGGATTCCGGGTGCGGAAAATCTACCTTTTTGCGTCGTATAACAGATATCTTTGGAGAAGATTTTGTTACGGTCATCTGTTTAGATGATTATCATAGTCTCGATCGCAAGCAACGCAAGGAAACCGGGATTACCGCTCTCGATCCCCGCGCCAACAATTTTGACCTGATGTATGAGCAGATTAAAACGCTCAAAAGTGGTCAATCTATCAATAAACCTATCTATAACCATGAAACTGGTCTGATCGATCCGCCAGAACGTATCGATCCTAATCACATTGTGGTTATTGAAGGTCTACACCCCTTGTATGATGAGCGTGTCAGAGGTCTGTTAGACTTTAGCGTTTACCTCGATATTAGTGATGAGGTCAAAATCTCCTGGAAAATACAGCGGGATATGGCCGAACGGGGACACCGCTATGAGGATGTTCTGGCTTCTATTAATGCTCGTCGTCCTGACTTTGAAGCCTATATCGATCCTCAGAAGCAATATGCAGATGTGGTCATCCAAATTCTACCTACCCAATTGATTCCTGGTGATAAGGAACACAAAGTCCTACGGGTGCGCCTGATGCAGCGCGATGGAGTAGAAGGTTTTGAACCGGCTTATCTTTTTGATGAGGGTTCCACTATTAACTGGACTCCTTGCGGTCGTAAGCTGACTTGTTCTTATCCCGGTATCAAGATGTTCTATGGGCCTGATGCTTACTATGGCAATGAGGTCTCTGTACTAGAGGTTGATGGGAAGTTCGATAACCTCGAAGAGATGATCTACGTTGAAGGTCACATGAGCAATATTGCTACGAAATACTATGGTGAACTAACTCATCTGTTGCGGGAACACCAAGATTACCCGGGTTCTAATGATGGCACTGGACTGTTCCAGGTTCTGGTCGGTCTGAAAATGAGAGCCACTTATGAACGCTTGGTCGGAAAAGGTGAAAAAGTGGCGGCGGCTGTTTAGCTATAAGCTCTCAACATTTCATTTCAACTCGCCCTTGGCTATTCGCTGGGGGCTTGTTGTTACTCTCGTGTTGATTTTTTAGTCAATTCCTGAGATTGACTCCCCAGGGGTTGACAAGGGGAGGCGATCGCGGTTATAATATTGACATATTCTTGAATAATAAAATATTGGCACAAATAAAAAAATTGCAACTATCCCATTATATTAGAAGTATAGCAGCAACGCCGGCAAAAGGCAACCCCCCCTCAAAAAAAGGCCGATTTTTTCACAAAACTTTACAAAACTTTACAAATACTTAATCAGGGGGGGGTTGACAAGGGGAGGCGATCGCGGTTAGAATATTGACATATTCTGAAATAATGGAATATTGCCACAAATAAAAAAATTGCAACTATCCCATTATACTAGGAGTATAGCAGCAACGCCGGCAAAAGGCAACCCCCCCCTCAAAAAAAGGCCGATTTTTTCACAAAACTTTACAAAACTTTACAAAAGTTAACATAATCCCTAGCTTGATAACTCAAGTTGGGGGAAAAAGGACAGGGGAGGTTAGTTGTTATTTGACAGCGTAGAGGTGATTATCGCCACTACCAAAATAGACAACCCCGCCTGAAACGGCTGGGGAAGAGCCAATCCAATTTTCTGTTCTAAATTTCCAGCGTTCCTGTCCAGTGTTAACATCTAGGGCGTAGAGGTGATTATCGTAACTGCCAAAATAGACAACGCCGGCTGAGACGGCTGGGGAAGAGTCAATCACAGCTTGTGTTCTGAAGCGCCAGCGTTCCTGTCCAGTGTTAACATCTAGGGCGTAGAGGTGATTATCGTGACTGCCAAAATAGACAACGCCGGCTGAGACGGCTGGGGAAGAGAAAATACCATCTCCTGTTCTAAATTTCCAGCGTTCTTGTCCAGTGTTAACATCTAGGGCGTAGAGGTGATTATCGTGACTGCCAAAATAGACAACGCCGGCTGAGACGGCTGGGGAAGAGAAAATACCATCTCCTGTTCTGAAGCGCCAGCGTTCCTGTCCAGTGTTAACATCTAGGGCGTAGAGGTGATTATCGTGACTGCCAAAATAGACAACCCCGGCTGAGACGGCTGGGGAAGAGCCAATCACAGCTTGTGTTCTGAAGCGCCAGCGTTCCTGTCCAGTGTTAGCATCTAGGGCATAAAGGTAATTATCGTGACTGCCAAAATAGACAATTCCTTCAGAGACGGCTGGGGAAGAGCCAATCACAGCTTGTGTTCTGAAGCGCCAGCGTTCCTGTCCAGTGTTAGCATCTAGGGCGTAGAGGTTACCATCGTGACTGCCAAAATAGACAATTCCTTCAGAGACGGCTGGGGAAGAGGAAATCACAGCTTGTGTTCTGAAGCGCCAGCGTTCCTGTCCAGTGTTAGCATCTAGGGCATAAAGGTGTCTATCCCAACTGCCAAAATAGACAATTCCTTCAGAGACGGCTGGGGAAGAGGAAATCGCAGCTTGTGTGCTAAACCTCCACACCAGTTGAGTCAATTCTGTGGGTCCACCTGGAGGATAGACTCCAGTTCGCTCTAGATTACCCCGAAACATGGTTGCACCGTCGCGTTGCATCTGCCAACTCCAGATAGCACTGGGGGATCGGGTTCTGAGGGCAGGGATAAACTGGCTGCCAATTGCCAAACCACCGACTACGAGGACTAATGTTGTGGCTGCACCCACGAGTCCCCACTGCCATAGTTTCAGGGGGGGACGAGTTGCGGGAACTACTACACCCATGGCTGATAAGACTTGACTAGCATTCTGCCAACGCAGGTCGGGGTTGGGAGTGACCATCTGTTCCAAAATGGCGTTGAGTTGGTCACTAATTAAACAGTGCTTATCCCAGTCCCAGTCGGGGTGGCGGCGGCGGGGACTGGGGACTTGTCCGGTGAGCAATTCCAGGGCTACTAAACCTAGGTCGTAAATATCTTGAGTCGGAGAACCGCTGACATTGGGGTTGTGTTTGAGTAAGAGAATTGTCTGTTGCCCTTCTTGTTGCAAGGTCTGCAAGGAAATCTTTTGATGGGCTTTTCCCTGACTGTGTAGGGGAACTAACTGGATTAAGACGGTTTCCAGGATGGCTTTAACTTCCGGTTCGGATAGTCTACGTTGGCTCCGATGATTTAAAACTTCATAGTAGGATATCATGACTGACTAGAGTTTGTGATTTAATTAAGTTTAACAAAATATTGGTTTTTACGCGGTCTAAATGTCGATCGCCGATTTCCGGGTAAGAGTTCTAAAAAAGGATGTAACACTTTGGCGGTGATGGCTGGATAAACAGCCAGATAGAAATGAATCCCAAAAAAGCGATTGCACCCCCCCAGATTCTTCTGGTGTTGATTTTTTAGTCAATATCTGAGATTGACTCCCAAGGAGTTGACAAGGGGAGGCGATCGCGGTTATAATATTGACATATTTTTAAATAATATAATATTGCCACAAATAAAAAAATTGCAAATGTCCCATTATATAAAGAGTATAGCAGCAACCCCGGCAAAAGGCAACCCCCCCCTCAAAAAAGGCCGATTTTTTCACAAAACTTTACAAAACTTTACAAATACTTAATCAGGGGGGGTTGACAAGGGGAGGCGATCGCGGTTATAATATTGACATATTTTTAAATAATATAATATTGCCACAAATAAAAAAATTGCAAATATCCCATTATATAAGGAGTATAGCAGCAACCCCGGCAAAAGGCAACCCCCCCCTCAAAAAAGGCCGATTTTTTCACAAAACTTTACAAAACTTTACAAAAGTTAATATAATTCCAGGTCTGAGAACTCAAGTTGGGGGAAATAAGGAGAGGGGAGGGGAGGGGAGGGGAGGGGAGGGGAGGTTAGTTGTTATTTGACAGCGTAGAGGTGATTATCGCCACTACCAAAATAGACGATGCCGTTTGAGACGGCTGGGGAAGAGCGAATCCAATTTTCTGTTTGAAAGCGCGAGGGTTGTTGTCCGGTGTTAGCATCTAGGGCGTAGAGGTGACTATCGGCACTGCCAAAATAGACGATGCCGTTTGAGACGGCTGGGGAAGAGCGAATCCAATTTTCTGTTTGAAAGCGCGAGGGTTGTTGTCCGGTGTTAGCATCTAGGGCGTAGAGGTGACTATCGGCACTGCCAAAATAGACAATGCCTTCCGAGACGGCTGGGGAAGAGTCAATCACAGCTTGTGTTGTAAAGTGCCAGAGTTGTTGTCCGGTGTTAGCATCTAGGGCGTAGAGGTGATTATCGCCACTGCCAAAATAGACAACGCCGGCTTCAATGACTGGGGAAGAGGGAATATCACTTTCTGTTTGAAAGTGCCAGAGTTGTTGTCCGGTGTTAGCATCTAGGGCGTAGAGGTGATTATCGCCACTGCCAAAATAGACGATGCCTTCCGAGACGGCTGGGGAAGAGGGAATATCACTTTCTGTTTGAAAGTGCCAGAGTTGTTGTCCGGTGTTAGCATCTAGGGCGTAGAGATGATTATCGCCACTGCCAAAATAGACGATGCCTTCCGAGACAGTTGGGGAAGAGTCAATCCAACCTTGTGTTTGAAAGCGCCAGCGTTCCTTTCCAGTTTTAGCATCTAGGGCGTAGAGGTGATTATCCCGACTGCCAAAATAGATAACCCTTTCCGAGACGGCTGGGGAAGAGCGAATGGAACTTTCTGCGGTAAACTTCCACAGGAGTCGAGTCAATTCTGTGGGTCCGCCTGGAGGATAGACTCCGGTTCGCTCTAGATTACCCCGAAACATGGCAGTATTCTCCTGTTCAATCTGCCAACTCCAGATAGGACTGGGAACTAGGGGTCTGAGGGCGGGAATAAACTGGCTACCAATTGCCAAACCACCGACTAGGACGACTAATGTTGTGGCCGCACCCACCAGTCTCCACTGCGATGGTTTCAGGGGGGGAGGAGGGGTGGGAACTACTAAGCCCATGGCTGATAAGACTTGACTAGCATTCTGCCAACGCTGGTCGGGGTTGGGAGTGACCATGTGTTCCAAAATGGCGTTGAGTTGGTGGCTGATTAAACAGTGGTGATTCCAGTCCCAGGTTAGGTCAATGCGGCGGGGACTGGGGACTTGTCCGGTGAGCAATTCGAGGGCTACTAAACCTAAGTCGTAAATATCTTGGGTTGGATAAGCGCTGATATTGGGGTGTTCTGGGGGCAACAGAATCGTCTGTTCCCCTTGTTGTTGCAAGGTTTGCAAGGAAATATTTTGATGGGCTTTTCCCTGACGGTGCAGAGGTACTAACTGGATTAAGATGGTTTGGAGGATGGCTTGAACTTCGGGTTCGGATAGTCGGTGCTGAGGCCGATCGCTTAAAATTTGACAGTAGGATATCATGACTGACTAGAGTTGGTAATTTAATTGGGTTTAAGGAGAAATTTTGGGCCACCCTGTCTAAATATCGATCGCCGATTTCCGGGCAAAAGTTCTAAAAAAGGATGTAACACTTTGGCGGTCACGCCTGGATGAACAGCCAGATAGAAATGAATCCTAAAAGAGCGATCGCTACGTTATTATTCTAATACGGCATTCGTGCTTTACAAACAGGGTTAATTCCTGGAGATTATGTGATTTTTTGACTGTTACTAAGTTGGCAACCAGATTAATGCAGCAATTGACTGGTGCTGTTGAGATAGGGATTCCCCTCTTGGTTAATGTCAGCTTCAACATTAGGGGGGTTGACAAGGGGTGGCGATCGCGGTAGAATATTGACATATTCTTACATAATGGAACATTGCCACAAATAAAAAAATTGCAACTATCCGATTATATTAGAAGTATAGCAGCAACCCCAGCAAAAGGCAACCCCCCCTCAAAAAAAAGCCGATTTTTTCACAAAACTTTACAAAACTTTACAAATACTTAATCAGGGGGGGTTGACAAGGGGTGGCGATCGCGGTATAATATTGACATATTCTTATATAATGGAATATTGCCACAAATAAAAAAATTGCAACTATCCCATTATATTAGAAGTATAGCAGCAACCCCAGCAAAAGGCAACCCCCCCTCAAAAAAAAGCCGATTTTTTCACAAAACTTTACAAAACTTTACAAAAGTTTACAAAATCCCAGTACAGAGCTGATGGGTAACAATATACAGAGCAAGGGCAAAGTTAGCAAAAAAACCACCAGATGAATAATGTTGTTGATTATCTTCGAGTGAGCCTAATAGATCGGTGTAACTTTCGATGCCAGTATTGTATGCCGGAGGGGGCAGAAATTGACTATATCCTAGAGATGGACTTACTGACTAACTGGGAACTGCTGAAGCTGCTAAGGGAAGTTTTTATCCCGGTGGGGTTCACTAAGTTTCGTCTAACGGGGGGTGAACCGTTGCTGCGTCCTGGGGTAACGGAATTAGTGTCAAAAATCGCGGGATTCCCGGAAACGGAGGATCTATCAATGACGACTAATGGTTTTTTGCTATCCCCGATGGCAGAATCTCTTTATCAGGCAGGTTTAAGGCGGATTAATATTAGCTTAGACTCTCTAGTACCTGAGATTTTTAATCAAATTATTGGTAATCGTGGGCGCGATCGCTGGCGACAGGTTTGGGACGGAATCCAATCGGCTTATCGGGTAGGGTTCAACCCACTGAAGCTGAATGTGGTGGTAATTCCGGGGGTAAATGACGATGAAATCCTAGATTTAGCAGGGTTAACGATAGACCGGGATTGGCACGTTCGGTTTATCGAATTTATGCCTATTGGCAATGGCGAGTTATTTGGCGATCGCGGTTGGGTAGCATCGGAAAAGCTGAGAGAGGAAATTCGGGAGCGTTGGGGTTTAGCAGAATCCCAGGTACGAGGGAACGGACCAGCAGATATATTTCAAATTCCGGGTGCTAAGGGAACCCTAGGATTTATCAGCCAGATGTCGGAATGTTTTTGCGATCGCTGTAACCGAATGCGCCTATCGGCGGATGGTTGGTTAAGGCCTTGCTTACTGAATGAAACGGGTCAGATCGACCTAAAAACGGCTTTACGGGAGGGTGTTCCGGTGGAGGACCTACAAAAACAGGTTAGGGATTTGCTAGGTATGAAACCGGAAATCAATTTTAAGGACAGGGATACAGGAAGCTCCCAGGGATATAGCCGCACGATGTCGCAAATTGGTGGTTAATGGAATTGATATTCTCCCGTTAGAAAGTTTGTTTAACGGGAGAATGCCAATAATTAAGCCATACGGGAATAGTATTCAACGACGAGTAGTTCATTGATGGAAAGAGCGACCCATTCTCTTTCAATCACACCATTTACTGTAGCAGTGAGATTATTTTTATCTAACTCCAAATGGCTAGGGACGTTAGCTAAACCAGGATACTGAAGATTAGCTTTGACCATTTCGCGAGATTTGTCTCTATTTCTCACGCCAATGATTTCGCCCGGACGGCACTGATAGCTGGCAATATCTACAACTTTACCGTTAACGGTGATATGACCGTGGTTAACTAACTGTCGGGCTGCGGGGATAGTGGGAGCCATACCGAGACGGAACACGGTGTTATCCAAACGCATTTCTAGGTATTGCAGCAAGACTTGACCGGTGGAACCGGAGGCGCGACGGGCTTTGCGGACATAACGCAACAGTTGTCGTTCAGACAAACCATAGTTAAACCGGAGTTTTTGCTTTTCTTCTAAACGAACTGCATATTCTGAACGTTTGCGGCGAGCTTGACCGTGCTGACCAGGGGGATAGGCACGTCGGGCTGTTTTCCGGGTGAGTCCGGGAAGATCCCCTAAACGACGTGCAACCCGAAGCCGGGGTCCTCGATATCGAGACATCTAAGTTCCTCTCAACATAAAAATTTCACCAATCTTCTATTATAAGTTCTTGAAACGAAAATGGGCAAGATGTAAAGGCGATCGCTTTGAAAAACAGGCGGTGGTATGATGAGCGAAAATTTGATTAGCTATATTGAAGCAAATGTTGAATTCCCAAAAATTGGCTTGGGGTCTTCCCCTGACAGTAGTTAGCCTGTTATGGGCTATGATTCCGGTAAAATCGGCGGCTCAAGGTTTCCCGTCTTATCGGTTGACGGTTGAGGCTGATTATGCTAGATGTGTGAGAGAATTGGAGGATGCTGGGGTGTCTCCTCGGGCTACAGCGACGGCTTGTGGTATGGCGATTAGACCTACAAGTATTGGTGAGTGCGTGACTCTTATTACTCGTGATGCTGGTATCGCTGGGGATGAGGCGGTTTTGGGATGTATGAGTGTTCGCCGCCCGCAGGAGTTGGCTAATTGTGTGGTTAATATTACTAGGAGCAATAGTGAGGCTAATGCTTTAACTGTGTTGGAAGGTTGCGGTCGCTCTCTTCTACCGGAACGTTATGCTTCTTGTGTGGTGGGAATGGGTAGCGGTAGCACGGAATTTGCTGTTAATGACTTACTTAGGGTTTGTCTAAATCCCCCAGAACAGTTTAGTGATATGGATAGGAGATTTTAAATAGTTGTTGGCGCGATAGTTTAAGGGGTTCTATAGCTATTGCGTCTAACTATTGAATAAAATGGGGTGGAGATGGTTGCGGGGCTGATGGGCTAATTCTATGGCTAAGGCGATCGCCGCTTGAAAACTGGAGGGGTCAGCAATACCTTGACCGACGATATCAAAGGCGGTTCCGTGGTCGGGGGAGGTGCGGATAAAGGGTAAACCAATGGTGGTATTAACGGCGCGATCGAATGCCATTAGCTTAACGGGGATTAATCCTTGATCATGGTAAAGGGCGAGGTAAGCATCATGGGCGGCTGTGTTTTGGCCATACCAGGCTTGACCGGGTTTGACCCATAATGTATCGGGGGGGATAGGTCCGTCTAGTTGAATTTGGGGATAGCGATCGCGTTTTTGTTGTATCCAGGGAATTAGCCAATCTTGTTCTTGGGTTCCCAACTGACCGTTTTCGCCGCTGTGGGGATTAAGTCCAGCAACGGCTATTTTGGGGGTTTTAATACCAAAATCCTGGTCTAGGGAGAGAATGAGTAACTCTAGTTTCTGGTCTAGGAGTTGAGGGGTGAGGGTTTGAGGGACTTGTGATAGGGGAATATGGGTGGTGGCGAGTAAGGTGCGTAAAGTCCAGTTACTATGGGGCGATCGGGCTACAAATAGCATTCCGTAGCGGTTAACTTGGGAACGCAGTGCTAAAAGTTCGGTTTGTCCTGGGTAGTGATGTCCGGCGGCTTTCCAGTGGTTTTTGGCAATAGGTCCGGTAACAATTCCCTGAAATTGCCCTTTGAGGGTGGAGGCGATCGCTGTTTCCAGATAAGCAAAACTCGCCGCCCCACTGCTGGCATTTCCGACCCCAAATTTAATAGAGGATGGGGAGGGTCCATCATTAATATCTAAAATATTGAGATGATCAGGATTAGCGATCGCTTGAGTAGTTTTCCTGAGTTGTTGGTAGGTATTTTCCAACACCCAACGGCTACCCACCACAGTGATCTCGCACTTGTCAGTCCAAGTGGAATTAGCCAAAGCCTTCAAAACCACCTCCGGCCCTATTCCCGCCGGGTCTCCCAAAGTAATCGCCAAACGTCTTAACATTTCTACCCTTAACTTAACATAATTTTATTATTGAGGTTCAGCCTGTCATAAACTGCCGAGATTTTACCAAATCTTCACAATCAAGATGTTAAGTTTTACAATAGCCCCTATATGGATTTAAGTCAACAGCTTATACTAAATAATGTGTTAATTTTCAGGCTCATTCCAGACTCGACAGATTCAAATTGCATCAACCCAAACTCCCTATTGAGTAACATCTATGAAAGTTGGAATCCTAGCAGGTGGATTGGGAACCCGCCTTGCCGAAGAAACAGAAAGTAAACCCAAGCCCATGGTCGAAATCGGAGGTCGTCCTATCCTCTGGCATATCATGATGCACTATGGATACCATGGATTTAAGGACTTTATTATTGCCTTGGGTTACAAATCAGAAGTAATCAAAAAATATATGGTAGATTACTGTTCTTTAAACAGTAATAAGCTCACAGTTAACCTAGGCACAGGCAAAGTTAACATTGATGGGGGCTACCGTCAGGATTGGATAGTAGAACTACTAGATACCGGGTTATATACCAATACTGGCGGGCGGATAAAGCAACTTATTCCCCATGTAAATAATGAGACATTTATGTTAACTTGGGGTGATGGAGTTTCGGATATTAACCTCAAGCAATTATTAGAATTTCACCAAAGTCACGGCAAACTAGCCACCATGACAGTGGTGCGACCCCCTGCGCGTTTTGGTCTACCCAAAATAGACGGAAATCGAGTAGTTGAATTTTCCGAAAAACCTCAAATTAGTGAAGGATGGATTAACGGTGCTTTCTTTGTACTAGAGCCCGGAATTTATGATTACATTGCTGGGGATGATACCCAGTGGGAAAAAGAACCCTTAGAAAACCTAGCCAAAGATGGTCAATTAATGGCTTATCAATATGACGGTTTTTGGCAGTGTATGGATACTCTGCGAGATAAACGTCGTTTAGAAGCACTGTGGGAAACCAATCAAGCACCTTGGAAAACTTGGAGAGAAGAAGATGAAATTATTACTGACGGGACACAAGGGTTACATCGGGACAATATTAGTCCCAATGCTGTTAGCAAAAAAGCATGAAGTTATTGGACTAGACAGCGACATATTCAAACAGTGTACATTTGGGGAAGGGATTACAGAAATTCCCGAAATATGTAAGGATATTCGCGACATTGAAGCCTCAGACGTTGAGGGTTTCGATGCAATTTTGCACCTAGCGGGACTGTCAAACGACCCCCTAGGAAATCTGAATCCTGAGTTAACTTACGAAATCAATCATCAGGCTTCTGTGAAGTTAGCCAAACTAGCCAAAGAAGCCGGAGTAAGTCGCTATATCTTCTCATCATCTTGTAGTAACTATGGCGCAGGAGGAGACGACTGGCTAACGGAGGAATCACCTTTTAATCCAGTCACTCCCTACGGTATTTCCAAGGTAATGGTTGAACAAGATGTTAGCAAACTAGCAGACGATAACTTTAGTCCTACTTTTCTGCGTAATGCTACAGCCTATGGTGTTTCTCCCCGTTTACGGTTTGACTTGGTATTAAACAACCTAGTGGCTTGGGCTTTCACTACGGGGCGGGTTTATATCAAGAGTGATGGGACTCCTTGGCGACCCATTGTTCATATTGAGGATATTTGCCGAGCTTTCATTGCTACCTTACACGCCCCGCGAGAAGTCGTGCATAATCAAGCCTTTAATGTCGGTCGTAATGAGGATAACTACCGCATCCGCGACCTAGCGAATATAGTTGAAGAAATTGTGCCAAATTGCACGATTGAATATGCAGAAGATGGCGGACCTGATAAGCGTTGTTATCGGGTAAATTGTAGCAAGATTTTAGAAGCCTTACCAGAGTTTCAACCGGAATGGAATGCGCGTCGTGGTGCGTCAGAACTCTATGCAGCGTATCAAAAAATCGGACTGACTCTCGAAGAGTTTGAGGGGGAACGCTACAAACGTATTGCTCACATTCAGAAACTCATTGGAGAAGGAAGTTTAGATAATAGCTTGCGATGGAAAAGCCCGGTCAATGCTTAAATATACAACTGTTTAGCCAAGGTTAAATCATCTATTAACCATTTAAAAATGGCATCATAAACCGTTTAATTAATAGCTGTTGAAGTGTGTTAAATAAGTTGAAAAATCGACTTTATGACTATCTAACCAACAGCTAGAGATAATAGCTATAGGCTTGTGATTCCATTTAGTTAATTAGTAGCCGGGTTAGACAAGACCATATCTATAAATTGACTCCGTAATTGAGTCAGTTTCCAAATATTCTGATCCTGTAGCAATCAAACATCTTTAAAATATGCCTGACTCCATACCAGTCTGTCGTTCTTGTGGTTCAGAAAACCTAGAACTAATTATTTCCTTTGGCTACACTCCCCTAGCTGATGGATTAATCACCCGCGAGAATATTGATAAGCCGGAATATACAGCCCTTCTGGATTTAGTATTTTGTCCAGACTGTGGACTGGTTCAGATAACGGTTAGTGTTCCCCCAGAAATTCTGTTTGGTCGAGATTATCCTTATTTTTCGTCAGTCTCTCCTTCGTTACTGAAGCATTTTGGTGATAGCGCCGAAAACATTATTAAATCCAGAAAATTGAATAGTAATAGTCTGGTAATTGAGGCGGCGAGTAATGATGGATATATGCTGAAAAACTTTCTGGAACAAGGGATTCCGGTTTTAGGAATTGACCCGGCTAAGGGTCCGGTAGCGAAAGCGAGAGAATCAGGAGTTACGACAATTCATGATTTTTTCACTCAAGATTTAGCCCAAAAATTAGAGGCTGAGGGCAAAAAAGCGGATGTATTTTTAGCCAATAATGTTTTGGCTCATGTCCCTGATTTAAATGGCTTTGTTGAGGGGATTTATACGCTATTAAAGCCGGATGGTGTAGCGGTAATTGAAGCTCCCTATGTGGTAGATTTAGTAGATCATTGTGAATTTGATACTATCTATCATCAACACTTGTGTTATTTTTCAGTAACGGCGCTTGAGCGTCTATTTCGCCGCCATTCTCTGTATCTAAATGATATTGAGCGGACGGCTATTCATGGGGGTTCTTTGCGGTTGTTTGTGGAACGGAAAGAGGCGGTTCAAAACTCGGTAAAATCTCTGCTTAAACAGGAGAGGGAATTAAAGGTAGACCGTATGGACTATTATAAAGATTTTGCCGATCGCATAGAGGTTATTAAGGATAATTTACTAAATATTCTGTGGGAGTTGAAGCGACAGAATAAAAGGGTAGTAGGTTACGGTGCGGCGGCGAAAGCGACGACGTTGTTAAGCTATTTTGGTATTAATAAAACTCTGTTAGATTATGTAGCGGACTTGAACCAATTTAAACACGGACGTTTTATGAGTATCAATCATTTACCGATTGTACCGCCGTCAAGATTAGTAGAAGACCAGCCCGATTATGTTTTAATTTTGGCGTGGAATTTTGCGGAAGAAATTATCAAGCAGCAACAGGCTTACCGAGACGGGGGTGGGAAGTTTATCATTCCGATACCTCAGCCAAAAATTGTGGGTTGATAATCGGGAAATTCTGGGAGATTAAGCAGCGCCAATATTGAGTTTTAATTGAGTTTTATTGGTAGTAAAATTAGGAGATAAATATGAGTAGTAAATCAGTGGCAGATGTGGCTAATACTGAACCGGAGTTTAAGTTAGTTGAGCATACTTGTCCTAACTGCGGTCATCAGGAAATGTGGGTTTTCTACGAGGTGCGGGATGTCCCAGTTCATAGTTGCTTAATGATGCCAACCCGACAGGAGGCTTTAGATTTTCCGCGCGGGGATGTGGTGTTAGGATACTGTGAAAATTGCGGTTTTATTACGAATACTGAGTTTGATTCCAAATGGTCAGCCTACGCCCCGAATTATGAAGACCAGCAAAGTTTTTCACCAACATTTAATCAGTTTGCTCTGGATTTAGCGAATCGGCTGATTAATAAGTATAATCTCCGGGATAAAGATGTAGTTGAAATCGGCTGTAGCAAGGGTGATTTTTTGGTGCTAATGTGCGAGTTAGGGAATAACCGAGGGGTGGGTATTGACCCTTCGGCGGTGGTGGGACGAGTCCAAAGCCCAGCCACGGAACGAATTAGGTTTATTCAAGACTATTATTCAGAGGGCTACAGTGAATATGTGGGGGATTTTATCTGCTGTCGCCATACTTTAGAACATATCTACCCAACGGCTGAATTTGTGGGGACGGTGCGGCGCTCAATTGGGAACCGCCCAACTTCTGTCTTTTTTGAAATTCCCGATATGGGTCGAGTTTTGAAGGATTTGGCTTTTGAGGACATCTACTATGAACATTGTTCTTATTTTACGCCAGGAACTTTGGCTCGTTTATTCCGGGCTTCTGGGTTTGAGGTGACGGATGTATATTTAGCCTATGGTGACCAATATCTGTTAATTGAGGGGGAACCTGTCTCGGATTTGTCCGGTAAAATTCATCCTTTTGAGGAAAGCCCAGAGGAAGTTAAACAGGATATGAAATATTTTGCGACTCATGTTCAAGGCAAAATTAATCATTGGAAAGAACATCTAAAGACCGCCCAGGAAGCCGGAAAGCGGGTTGTAGTTTGGGGTTCTGGTTCTAAATGTGTGGCGTTTCTGACGACTTTAAAAACTGAGAATCAGGTGCAGTATATTGTAGATATTAATCCTCACCGACACGGACAGTTTATTCCGGGTGTTGGTCATGAAATTATGTCGCCGGAATTTTTGAAGGAATATCAGCCGGATGAGATTATTGTGATGAACCCGATTTACTGTGCAGAAATCCAGAAAATGCTGGATGAGATGGGGGTGTCAACAGAGCTGATTCCTTTGAGTTAATGGGGGTGGCGACTGGGTATGGGTGGGGCTGATGGCTATTTTTGGTGCGATCGCTACCGGTTCACCCTAAAATAGATAGGGCAATTGTTTAGACTTGTACAGGAGATCCAAAATTTATGGCTGGTGAAATTTTTAATGCGGCGTTTCTGTCCTTTGTTCTGATTCTGGTGGGATTAGGTGGCGGGTTCCTCCTCCTGAAAATCCAAGGTGGGGAATAGTCACCAGAGGCGGAACCCTACTAGGTGCATCAGATAAGGAGTTATCCGGTGCTGATTGCTGTTGGCGCTAATGGTAGTAATGGCCATTAGCGCTAGTGGTGTGGTAGGGGTAGGGCTCTAATCTGAGCAAATTATGAAGTTTTGTAAAAAAATGAGAGAATCTTTGATAATATTTTAGGTAAAGTTTAAGCCCCATATTGGTTATTCATGACATTATTAATTGTTGGTGCCACAGGTACTCTAGGTAGACAGATAGCCCGCCGAGCATTAGATGAAGGCTACCAGGTCCGTTGTTTAGCGCGTAGTTACAAAAAAGCTGCTTTCCTGAAAGAGTGGGGTGCAGAGCTGGTTCCGGGAGACTTATGTGATCCAGAAACGTTAAAACCGGCGCTAGAGGGGGTAAAGGTGGTAATTGATGCGGCGACGGCGCGCCCGACAGATTCCTTAAGTATTAAAGATGTAGACTGGAAAGGGAAAGTGGCGCTAATTCAGGCGGCTAAAGCGGCTGGGGTAGAGAGATTCGTGTTTTTTTCGTTCTTGGATGCGGAAAAATATACGCAAGTGCCATTATTAGAGATTAAACGCTGTACAGAAAAGTTTTTAGCTGAATCTGGCCTTAAATATACAATTCTGAGACCCTGTGGCTTTTTGCAAGGCTTAATTGGTCAATTTGCGATCCCGATTTTAGATGGTCAGTCTGTATGGGTTCCAGGGGTAAGTTCTCCGATCGCCTATATGGATACTCAGGATATCGCTAAAATCACGATCCGGGCGTTATCAGTCCCTGAAGCTGAGAATAAAACGTTTCCGGTGGTGGGTTCGAGGGCTTGGACAGCGGATGAAATTATCCGCTTGTGCGAAAGACTGTCAGGGAAACAAGCGAGAGTCACGCGCACACCTAACAGCATTGTCCGCATTGTCCGCAAAGTTACTCGATTTTTCCAGTGGAGTCTGAATATTTCAGATCGGCTGGCGTTTGTGGAAGTTCTCGCAACGGGTCAACCTCTGAAAGCGTCAATGGATGAGACGTATCAGATATTGGGTATGAACCCAGAAGAAAATACGACGCTGGAAAGTTACCTACAAGAATACTTTGGTCGGATCATGAAAAAACTGAAAGAGTTGGAATATGAACGAGAAAAACAGAAAAAACGTAAACAAAAGCGCAGCCCGTTCAAATCGTGAGAGTATTTGGCTGTAGGCTGATGTTGTAGTAGGCTAGTAGAATCAATCAGTCAAGTATTTTGCTGATTGTGGTACAATGGGGCGCTAAGTAAATTTGCCCCACTGATTGTTGATCAACCATTATTAAGTTTATCCCAGTGCCAAAAGTAGGGATTCTTTATAACGATGCTAAGGCTGCTGCTTGTCGCAGTGCAACTGAATTAAAGGACAAGTTGACCAACCTGGGTTGGGATGTTTTTGTAGCTACGGGAATGGGGGGGATTTTGGGTTATTCCAATCCGGATCGCCCTCTGTGTCATACTGCGATCGAGGGGTTAGCGCCGCCAGAGTTCGATCGCGATATGAGCCTTGCTATTGTCCTGGGGGGAGATGGTACGGTTCTGTCTGCGTCCCGACAATTAGCGCCCCAGGGTATTCCGATGTTGGCGGTAAATACAGGCCACATGGGATTTCTGACGGAAACTTATCTAAATCAGTTACCCCAAGCCTTAGAAGCGGTTTTGGCTGGGGAATATTTGGTTGAGGAACGCACAATGCTATTGGTGCGAGTATTTAACCAGGAAAGTTTGCTCTGGGAGGCTCTATGTTTAAATGAAATGGTGCTACACCGGGAACCAATGACCTGTATGTGCCATTTTGAAATAGAAATAGGTCGCCATGCTCCAGTTGATATTGCTGCTGATGGGGTGATTATTTCTACTCCGACTGGGTCCACTGCTTATTGTCTGTCGGCGGGGGGAGCAGTGGTTACGCCGGGGGTGGGGGTTCTGCAATTGTTGCCAATTTGTCCCCACTCTTTGGCTTCGCGGGCTCTGGTTTATGCAGACCGGGAAGTGGTGAGTATTTATCCGGCTAGTCCGAATCAATTGGTGATGGTGGTTGATGGCAATGGGGGATGTTATGTTCTACCAGAATATCACGTCCGAGTAGAGCGATCGCCTTTTCCGGCTCGTTTTATTCGTCTGAAACCACCGGAATTTTTCCAAATTTTGCGGGAAAAACTAGGCTGGGGACTCCCTCATATCGCGAAACCTACTTCTGTGGAACTACCTTGAGGCACAAGAGTCGAATCAATTAGTTTTCTACTGTTAATAACTATTGCCGTATGAATGCGATCGCCCTAGATTCCCGTGCTTCAATATTGATTATTGAAAGTGATCAACTGTTGGCTGAAAATATCAGTAATGACTTGCACGAGTCCGGTTACTATCCGGTAGTGGCTCACAATACCGCGATGGGTTTACATCAGGTGATGGAAGTGCAACCGGCTTTGATTGTGATAGATAGGATGCTGGGGGGAGAGTCGGGATTGTCTCTGTGTCGCCATCTCCGGGAAATGGGCTGCACTGCGCCTATATTGATATTTATGGCTCGTGATGCGGTTGATGACCGGGTGGCGGCTTTGGAATCAGGGGCTGATGATTATTTTCTCAAACCCTATCGCTGTGAGGGGTTCCTGGATTTGGTGAAGCTATATCTAAAATCTGAAGATAATCAGTTGGATATGTTGCGGTTTGGGGATTTGGTCTTGGATTTGGCTACGAGACGGGCTATTCGTAACCATCGGGCGATCGATTTAACTATGAAGGAATTTGATTTACTGAAATATTTAATGGAACATCCCCGGGAAGTTTTGACTCGTGAACAGATCCTGGAAAATGTCTGGGGATATGATTTTTTGGGAGAGTCTAATGTGATTGAGGTTTATATCCGCTATTTGCGACTCAAAATTGAGGAGGAAGGGGAAAAACGATTGATTCAGACTGTTAGAGGTGTAGGATATGTTTTGCGAGATACCTAGGTCGATTTTTACCTTGAGTGTAAGTCTGATCACGAAGGCTGGCGGCGGGTCTGGGCGGTGGGTGATGGATTGGCGGCGGTTGGGGTTAAGTTGTGTGACTATTACTTGCTTGTTGGTAGGCTGTGATACCCATAGGATATCCGTCCCTGCTGATCAGTTTGATCAGGATATGGCGCAGATTTTTAATCAGGGTCAAATGCTACCGATTACGGCTAAAGCTATGATTGGCGATCGCGAAATTCAGCTTGAGGTGGCGAGAACTCCTGAACAACAGGCTTTGGGGTTGATGTTTCGGACTTTCCTTCCTGACGATCGCGGTATGTTATTTGTTTTCGATCGCCCGGAGTTGGTGGGGTTTTGGATGAAAAACTGCAAGATTCCTTTGGATATGGTTTTTATGCGCGATGGGGTGGTTCGTTATATTCAGGTTAATGCTCTCCCCTGCGAGGCTGATCCTTGTCCGACCTATGGACCTACTGATGTGATGGTGGACAAGGTGATTGAGTTGCGCGGGGGGCTCACTGAGGAATTGGGTTTACAGTTGGGCGATCGCATCTCGGTTAGCTTTCTTGAATCTCCATAGAATAGTGTTGCTACCTGTTTGGCGATCGCTATTGTCATGGCTATTGTAAAACTTTGTAAATTATGCTTGCCTACTCAGAAAATGGTGCTATATTAGCACTATGAGGACACAAGAAGAAGTAAATTCTTTGAGTAACCCAGTTCGGACTTGAAGCCTGTGTCCGCCCGCTTGAGTCCAATTGCAGCGTCTGAACAGTGCGTTCGAGCTATAACTTGTTAGCATCGTCAAAGGGGTCAACTCCCGGCCTGAAGGCTCTCGTAAGTTGAGTTTGTTTGGGATCGGTGCTATAAACGGAGCCTGTATCGGCTTGATTTAAAGGTGAGTTCCCTGAGTCAGAGTTGTTGCAAATTTTGTTAACCAAATTTAGATCCTATCATTTTTCTGAGTAACTTAACCAACGTCTGCTTGAGTCAACTGAGTTTACTCAGTCGGTTTAGAGCCTAGTAGCCTCCTACTAGGCTTTAAGTAGTTTAGGGGTATTTTTAGTGATTTGGTGCGATCGCCACATCTGGGAAAGTTTGACGAAATCAACCGAAAACGATTACAATTTAAACTCTCGTATCTTCAGCCTCATAGTGTCAAGACATTAATTGAATTGAGGGAACAATCATGCCTAAAGGTTCTTTTGCGACAATGCAGGTAGAGACAGGGGAGCCACAGATCTCATTTTACTATGAAAGTGGTCAAGTTGAAACGTTCAGTATGCCAATTTCTGCCACTGAATTAGCCCAAAAATTGCCCCAACTGTTATCACAACGGTGGGTAACTTTGCACTTAATTGATCAAACGGTTTTGGTGTGTATGGCTAAGGTAACTAAGGTAGAAGTGAAGCCGCCACTTCCTCAAATTCGAGATCAAGCTACTTTCGCCAATGCTCAGAGGGTAACCGCCTTACAAAGGGGAGCAGCGGGTAAAATTGGAGTACAGCAGTAGTTAAGTTAATTGGCGGGTGCGTCTCATATTAAAATCATGTCTTCAGTAAGTTTAATTCGAGCAAGTTCCTATGAACCCTCAGCCTTGCGCCATTCTTTGGAAGCCTTGTTAGAACCTTTGGGAGGTGTGAGAAGATGGGTAAAGCCAGGCGATCGCGTTTTATTAAAGCCGAACTTATTAACGGGTTCTCGTCCGACTAAAGAATGTGTAACCCGTCCGGAATTGGTGGCGGCGGTGGCTAGGTTAGTGAAGGAAGTAGGTGGTCAGCCATTTTTAGGGGATAGTCCAGCTTTTGGGAGTGCTTTAGGGGTAGCGAAAGCCAACGGTTATTTACCCCTAATTAGGGAGTTAGACTTACCGGTGGTGGAATTTCACGGTCGCCAGTATTCAACGGATACCCAAGAGTTCGATCGCCTGCGGTTAAGTCGGGAGGCTATGGAAGCGGACGTTGTGATTAACCTCCCCAAGGTGAAATCTCACACCCAGCTAACAATGACTCTGGGGGTGAAAAACCTGTTTGGTTGTGTTCCGGGGAAAATGAAAGCCTGGTGGCACATGGAAGCGGGAAAAGATGCCGATCGCTTTGGTAGAATGTTGGTAGAAACTGCTAGAGCGATCGCCCCAGAATTGACGATTATTGATGGTATTATCGCCCATGAGGGAAATGGTCCAAGTAACGGTGAACCGCGCTTGTTGGGCTTGCTAGGAGCCTCTGAGGACGTTTTTGCACTCGATAGGGCAATGGTAGAACTGTTAGGGGTACAATGGGATTTAGTCCCGACCCTAGTGGCGGCGAAAAGTCTAGGGTTGTGTGGGGAGCTAGAGGCGATCGCTTTTCCTCTGTTGCACCCGGACGATTTACGGGTTGACGATTGGCGACTCCCCGACACAATGACCCCCATAGATTTCGGCTTACCTAGGGTAATCAAATCAACTTTTCGGCATATATATATTAAGCTAATCGGGGAGCGAAAACAAGCCCTATAGGTTTTGGTTGACTTGTAGGGGTTTTCTGAGGATAGCTACCGATTGTCCCAAGTTACCGAGGTCTGTTTGCGATCGGCCATCATCCCAAATAATGGTTTGCAACAAAGGGATATGGGGTTTATCCCCATCATAGATAGCATCAACTGTCAGTCCCAGATGTTGAGTCCAGGCGTGAATTGCATCGCGATCTATGAATTGGTCAATATGTTTGTGGGGGTCTGGATTGTTAAGCATTCCCTGGAAGACATACCAGTGTGATGAGATTCTAAACTCCAGAAAACTAATGATAATAAATCCTCCTGGTTTAAGGACTCGACTAGCTTCGGCTAAATATTTATAGCTATCCTCATGTCTTAAATGGGTAAGCACGGAAAAAAACACCACAAAGTCAGCCACTTGATCTGATGCTGGAATACTCAGACTATTCACCTTCACAAACTGCCAATCATTCCGATTGCAAATTTTGCGTGCGTAGTCTAATAAATCCTCAACTACGTCGATACCTAAGTAGCGAATGCCAGGAATACCCGCCAAGGGAGCAGCTAAACGCCCACTTCCACACCCGACATCAATCACCATTTGACCGGGTTTGAGTCCCTGTTGTCTAAGTAAACCTAGTTCCAGTTGACCTACAGCTAGAAAGTTTCCACCAATGGCTTGCTCATATGCTTTGTCACTAGCCAAAACATTCTTGAGTCTTTGGAGATGTTTAGTATATGTGTCACTATATATATTATATTCAGTCATGAGTAATTTAATCGAGTGTTAGGGGTACAATGGGATTTAGTCCCGACCCTAGTGGCGGCGAAAAGTCTAGGGTTGTGTGGGGAGCTAGAGGCGATCGCTTTTCCTCTGTTGCACCCGGACGATTTACGGGTTGACGATTGGCGACTCCCCGACACAATGACCCCCATAGATTTCGGCTTACCCAGGGTAATCAAATCAACTTTTCGGCATATATATATTAAGCTAATCGGGGAGCGAAGACAAGCCCTATAGGTTTTGGTGTCAACCTAAGTCAAAATCGATCCTCCCATCATTTTTTGATAGCGTCGGTTCCACTCCGCGACCATAGCCGGCCAACGTTGGAGGGTGTAGTCTTTCTGGATGACTTTTTGGGCGGCTTCTCTGGCTAGTTCCAAAACCTCGCGGTCTTCGACCAAACTAGCCAAAGCGAAGTCAGGTAAACCGGACTGACGGGTTCCCAAAACCTGACCGGGACCCCGCAACTCCATATCCATTTCAGCAATAAAAAAGCCATCCTGGGACTGTTCCAAAACCTGTAATCTTTGCTTGGCTTCCGGTGAGGAACTCCCCGACATTAACAAACAATAGGACTTGTGAGCGCCACGACCGACGCGACCCCGTAGTTGGTGCAATTGTGACAAGCCAAACCTTTCGGCATTTTCAATTAACATCACCGTAGCATTAGGAACATCAACCCCAACTTCTACGACAGTTGTTGATACTAGGATATTGGTTTCTCCCTCCCTAAATTTAGCGATCGCTGCTTCTTTTTCCTGGCTACTCATGCGACCATGCAACAAAGCGATCGCCAATTCCGGGAAAATCTTAGTTTGCAACTTTTGATGTTCTTCAACCGCCGATCGCACATCCAATTTTTCCGACTCTTCCACCAAAGGTAAAACCACATAAACCTGTCGTCCTTGTGCCACTTCTCGGCTAATCAAATCGTATGCTTCCTGACGTTTACGACCAGATAACATAGTCGTTTGAATTGGCTGTCTTCCTGGTGGTAATTCATCCAATTGACTAACATCGAGATCTCCGTGTAAAGTCAGGGATAACGTGCGCGGAATAGGAGTTGCCGTCATCGTCAAAACATGGGGGGACTCACCTTTTTGTTGTAACTTAGCCCGTTGATGCACCCCAAAGCGGTGTTGTTCATCAATCACCACCAACCCCAACTTATGAAAATTCACCGGGTCTTGAATTAACGCATGAGTCCCCACCAAAACCGGCAATTCTCCCGTTTGTAATTGAGCATGAATTTGGCGACGTTTAGCAGTCTTAGTCGAACCCGTCAACAACTCAACCGGAAGGTGCATTAAATTCAACCAACCCACCAATTTTTGATAATGTTGTTCCGCCAAAACCTCCGTGGGAGCCATCAAAGCCGTCTGATATCCGGCTTGAATTGCCGCCAACATTGCCACCACAGCCACCACAGTTTTACCCGCCCCAACGTCTCCTTGAATTAAGCGATTCATAGGTTCTTCCGAGTTGAGATCCGTCAAGATTTCTCCAATCACTCGTTTTTGAGCCTTAGTCAATTCAAAAGGCAACATTTTATAAAACTGTTCAATTAGTTCTCCTTGGGGGAGGAGAGCCGCGCTTTTTTCGTTAGTTTTAGAAACTTGTCGCCGCTGCAATAAGCCGATTTGCAGATAGAAAAATTCATCAAATACTAAGCGTCGTCTAGCCGAGGCTAACCAGTCACGGTTGGGGGGGAAGTGAATATTGGTGATAGCATCGGAGATTTCAATTAACTGATATTTTTCCCGCAATTTGGGAGGCAATGATTCCGGGAGTTTATTAGCTGCTGGTAATGCCGCCAAAACCGCCTTCCTGACCAAATCCGCCCCAATGCCTTCCGACAATGGATAAACCGGTAAAACCCGGCCAATTTTCATGGAAGCAGCATGACTATCAGCCCGGTCTAATATTTCTAATTCTGGGTTATCTAGGGTGATGCCATATTTATTTTTTTTCACCAACCCAGAAGCCGCGATAATCGCTCCCGGAGGATAGTTATATTTTTGTTTATGTTGCCAGCCTTTATTGCTATAGCGATTTCCGGCATAAAAACGACTAATTTTGAGTTGTCCGGTTCGGTCTTTGACGATTAATTCTAAAATAGTGAGATGGCGATTTTTGGGGCTACTAAAACAATTACACCGCTTCACCTCTGCCACAATGGTAACAGTTTCCCCAGGTTCTAATTCTTTGATGGGGACTTGGCGGGCGTAATCAATATGGTCGCGGGGATAATAATAGAGTAAATCATAAATCGTATAAATTCCCAGCCTGGCTAAAAGGTCGCTATTTCTGGGTCCCACCAGTTCTTTTAATCCCTGGTCTAATTCCGGTAATTTGGGGGGCGTAACTTCCTGGGTACTGCTGCGACGGGGAGGGCTAGGGGATGGCTCTGGGGGCTGATTTTTGGCGAGTTTTTTCTGGGCTTCTAACAGGCGCTCGGCTTGGATTAAAAAGTTATGGGTTTCCGCTATCAAATGCTGTCTATCTTCGGTGATTAGTTGGGAATATCTGGCAAAATTTCCCACTAATTTTTGACCTACTTCATGGGCTTCTAGGGGGATAATTTCGATGAGTTTATTAATGCTGATTTGTAAGAATTCATGAAATCTATACTCTTTGCCCTGAATATTATTAAACCCACGTTCTGCTTCTACAGATAGGGCTTTTTGGAGACGAGACCAATCGGGTTCATAGATTGCCATAGGTGATTAATTTTAACTGCTTTTGATTGCCAACTTTGTTGATATTATAAGGGTTTATTGGTGGATTAATCAAGCTCAAATACTTGACAAATTCAGAAATTGCGGATATCATGAAACCATGGGCTATGGTGGCTAGTTATGACAATAGTAGATGACTATTTAATCAATATAGCATATTTGCGCTAGGTCCGATAAACCCTCCCAGAAACCCCCAGAAACCGGGTTTGTTTCCCCCCAACCTCCCAGAAACCGGGTTTCTATGACTATCTCTGGGGAGGTCCGACAAACTCTCACAAAAACCGGGTGAATTTCTCGCCATCTGACCAAAAAGGCATTAAACTGAAACATGGGGATATTGAGAGGTGGCTGCTATGATATATCGGCGATTTGCCCTACCAATATTGCTGGCTTTGTCCTTAACCCTCCTGCCGTCAGGTTTGGCGGCTCAGACGGTGGGCGAATGGTTTGAAAGGGGGAATGCAGCCCGGGCGGCGGGGAGGTATAGGGAAGCAGAACAGATTTGGCGGGAGTTTTTGGAGATTGAACCCAATAATGCTTATGCTCACAACAATCTCGGTGTTGCCCTATATCACCAAGGGAAACTGCCAGAAGCCATTGAGGCTTACCGAAGAGCTTTGGCACTAGACCCCAATAATGCTTGGGCTCACAACAATCTCGGTCTGGCCCTAGCTGACCAAGGGAAACTGCCAGAAGCCATTGAGGCTTACCGAAGAGCTTTGGCACTAGACTCCAATAATGCTTATGCTCACAACAATCTCGGTGTTGCCCTAAGAAACCAAGGGAAACTGCCAGAAGCCATTGAGGCTTACCGAAGAGCTTTGGCACTAGACCCCAATAATGCTTATGCTCACAACAATCTCGGTTATGCCCTATATCTCCAAGGGAAACTGCCAGAAGCCATTGACGCTTACCGAACAGCTTTGGCACTTCCAGACAGAAGAGGTACACCCGCCAGCGCCCACACCCTAGCTCACAACAATCTCGGTCTTGCCCTCCAACAACAGGGAGATTTGCCAGGTGCGATCGCCGAATACAAAAAAGCCATCCGACTGGACCCCAACTTTGCTATAGCTTACAGCAACCTCCAGGAAGCCGAACGACTCCTCGCCCTGCGGGGGAATCCCCTCCCCGCGAACCCCACCGAAATCCTCCCCAGCCTTCAGGAGCAACCCCTATTTGGTCTGCAACGCTCCACCGTCCTGATTATCGCCCAAACCACCACCGGATATAAAACCGGTACCGGGTGGGTTGTCCACCGGGAAGGCAATAGCACCTACATCATCACCAACCGCCATGTAGTCTCTGACGAGGACTTTGGGAAACGTCCCAGCAGCGATATTCAAATCGAACTCTACAGCCACAACGAACCCGAACACCGCCTGCGGTTCCCGGCTCGTATCCGCCACATCACCAGCCCCAACGACCTCCTAGACCTGGCTGTCCTGGAAGTGACCGGGCTCCCCGACGACATCGAACCCCTCCGCCTCAGCAACTCTGCCATTCCCCTCGATGCTGATGTCCGCATCATCGGCCATCCCGTCACCGGCAGCTCCTGGACTATCCTGCGAGGTTACATTGCCGCCAACACCCCCGAACGCAACCAGCTAAACCTACAAATTGGCGGCACTAATCTAGCGGTGGGGAACTCCGGCGGCGCGGTCATCTACGATAACCAAGTCGTGGGTCTAGTAACCCGGATCAGCGACGAACTGGAAGCCGCAGTTATGGCAGGTGGGAACACAAGAGAGAGCATCGGCGGTTTCGGCTTCGCTTATCCTGTCGATGTCATCCGCCAACAACTGCAACGGTGGGGTCTGCGATTTTAACCACCCAGAAAGGGGGTTTTCTTCCACAGTAATACTAGCCTATCATATCCCCATAGATATTGTCAAACTTTTTGAGGGAAAAAAACCATGCTCCGATCAGTGCTTCTCACCCCTCTGTATCTACTCACCGCCGGAATTGTTGCCCTCCATACACCAGCAGCGGCCGCCTGTCCCCCCAGCGATCCTAACCACCTTGTTTATCAACGGCGTTCTAGCCCCAGCCGCTGCGAAGGCATCAACCGCCAAGCCATCAGTGCCTCGTTTAACCTAGTGTCCCTGGCTACCTCCAACCTGACTAATTTAGGCGATACCCTGAGACTGCAAGTGCCGAATATGGGAGGGACCCCTAACATTACTCTCCGCTCCTTTGAGAGGCGTTATCAACTCGACAGTTTCACCCCCGAATTAAGCCAAAATAAATATCAATTGCATTTAGATACCCGCATCATCAGACAAGCCGCAGTTGCCGCCAACAGTCTGCGGGCGATCGCCAGTCTTCCTGGTTCACAACCCATCTATATTCCGGTGATTATCGGTCAACCTTCCTCCTCCTATCAATTCGTTTTATACAGTCCCGCCCGCACCCAAATTAACAGCTTTGAAATTCGCCACAATAACCAAGTTATTCATAGTCAACAAAGACCCAACCCCAGACGGGGGGAAATGGTCTTTAGTTGGGATGGACGCAACCAACCCAGAGGACTCTATCAACTGTGGGTATTAGCGGAACTTCAACAGCGGGGACAACGCCCAGAAACCGTGACCAGGGTTTTTTCATTCTACCATGACCCGGCTTGGTTCCGATGATTTTATCCCCTAACCTACCTTTCCCGAAATCATGAACTTTTCCCGAAATTGGCAATGGCTAAAACTCCGATGTTCTCGATGGTCTCAAAACCGATATCAACAGTTTGTCCGTCTATGCGATCGCCTAAAAGACCCGATTTTTCCCCTGTTAAAGTCTCTGCAAAATGCCCTGATATACTTGGGGGAAACCTGCCTAAAATTGGTCAAAATCCCCATCCATTGTTTGTGGGTTGGGGTTCAGCTATTGTTATATATTAATCCCTTCACTCCCCACCGAGTCAACGACGAGAATTTAGAGGCTTATATTGTTTATCTGAAACTGGGGAGGGTTCGGTCTTTCCTCAAGGCTCAAAAACATCGGACTCCCGCCTTCCTGTTGCTGCTATTTTCCCTACTTATTCTGGGTTTCAAAATTGTGCCGTGGGCTCATGTATTTGAAGGCAATATCATCGCCGAATCCGTCAGCTTTACTTACGCCGGACCCTCACAGAAATTATTCATCAACTCAATCCGCAACCTCCAACGCCTCGAATTAGAAGGAGTTCAAAATCTGCATCTTTTGGGATTGTTTGAAGGGGAGGATTTGTCGGGTATTGACAACTTAGACATTCGCTTAAAATATCCCCACAGTAAGTTAATCATCACCTCGTCTAACCCCGATGGTTTCAGTCAACTTGAACTCAGTTATCTGCGACTCCAGCCACAAACCGAAGTCCGCAACTTTATTTATGATACCGACCGAAATCAACTGATTTTTACCCTAATTCCACCCTCCGAAGAAAACTCGGAAGAAAACTCGAAAACTGTCATCCAACTCTCCCTCGGACAAGACCCCTTAAATATCAGCCTGGAAGGATATGATTTACCCCAACTTAATCAACCCGAAGAAGAGTATAACTTTCGCGAATTTGTTTGGACTCCCTACACTACGGAATTGAATCTCTCCCCCAGCAGCCAAACGGAATTATATCTGGATTTGCCTAACCTGGAAACTAGCAATTATCAACAGTGGCTGTGGGGGAATTTAACCGTCAATCAAGTGCGCTTTTCCCGGTTACTCACCACCGATAAGACTCAGGATAATATCGAACTTTCGACTATATTACAGGGAAAAGTTCGCATGGTTAATCAAGATTTGAACTTGGAAAAGCGACAGTTTTTGATTTTTAACAAGACTCCCAATATCCAAAGTTTTCCCCGTTTACAAATTCACCCAGACGACCCCCAAGGCTTACAGGTTCGCATTCACGGTCAAGCCTCCAAAATTGCAGCCGGCATTGACCCTCAACTATCGGTCAGTCAAATTCACGCCAGTCTTTTAGACCTCTGGCTACTCCCAGAAATTGTTAATCTTCTGTTGACTGTGGCGGCGGTGGTAATTGGTTATGTGATTCCCTGGCTATTCACTAACTAGGGTTTTTCTGAGGGGGAATTAGTGCATTAATTCACATTAAATACTTGACAAATTCGGAAATCTGAGATATTATGGAAGTGATGGGTTATGGTCGCCCCCATTGACTCTGATTGACTCTAGCCTTGAGAATTGAGTCAAGACAGCAGAGAAGAGGCGATCGCATTTACTCATCGAACCAACTAGAGCGCCAAGCCGCCTCAGCCTGTAGGACAGCCCTTTCCCGCAATTTCTTCTGATAATTGCGTCCCAACTGGTTAAGGCGTTTAATCACATTGCGGATTTGATGTCGTCCGGCCATCACCCTAGGGTCAGAAAACTCAATTTCCGATATCCGCAGGTGAACGGTAATCAGTTGAGTGACACGGGAGGTCTGTTCCTCATTTTCATCTTCGGTCTCCACCATGAGAGTCAACAAATTGGGGGTATTCCCCGCCGTAGCTTCCAGGGGAGGTTCAGTTTTAGAGGCTGCTTCTATGAGGGCTACAGGCAACTCTTGAGGCAGTATAGTCGATTGCTGCAATAGCAGGTTAATCTCATGGGAGAGGCGATGGAGAATTTTAGCAGTGGCTTCCTCAATATTTTCTTGCCAACGCAGCAGGTGAGAGGGAGTAATTAGCAGGGGTTTGGGACTAGATGGAGAAATGGGTTTAAGGGTAGAAATTGAGGGGCGAACCTTTTGATTATCCTCGTTTTCCGTGTTTTCCCTGTCTGGGGATGGTTCAACATCATCAGAGGTTTCCGCCTCATCAGAAGGCGGTTTTTGCTCAGAAATAGGCGCACGCACCAGATTAAATAACCGATTTTGCGATCGCGAAACATGATGGCGAATTTGTGATTGTAACTCTTGTCGGCGCGCGAAAGATAGCTTTAAAAAGGCTTCTGGATAACCCTGGGTGCATAAATGATAAGTAGCTAGGATAAGTTGCTGTCGCAAGCCATCACCCAAAACCTGTAGATAATCACTGTAACATTGATGCAGCTCTTGGGCAATATCAGCGATCGCCTCTTCCAATAGTGCGATCTCATGTTCAATTTGTTTAACAGATCCAGCCATAATTGTAATAGGGGGGGGGAACACCATTAGCTCAACAGCAAATCAAAAACCCCGATCCATTCTGATTATGCCATCAGATCGGGGTTAATTGCACCAAAACTCACTGATTTTGAGAGTTACTCAGATTAAACCTTACCACCAGTTTGGGCAGCCACTTCATCAGCAAAATTAGTCTCTTCTTTTTCCAGACCCTCACCCAAGACAAATCTCGCAAACCGACGGACCTTGATATTTTCGCCCAAGGTAGAGATAGTCTGCTTAATGAGTTCCTCAAGGGAAATATTCTGGTCGCGGATATAGGGTTGGTCTACCAGAGACAACTCTTTGAGGCGTTTGTCAATACGACCCTGGACAATTTTCTCCTTGATATTGTCAGGCTTGTTACCGAGATCATCACGTTTCATCTCGATTTCCTTTTCCTTAGCCACAATATCAGCGGGAATATCATCGACCGAGACATACTCGACATTGGGACAAGCCGCAATTTGCATGGCGATATTACGCACCAACTCTTGAAACTCATCGCGACGAGCGACAAAATCAGTTTCGCAGTTAACCTCCACCAGAACACCAACCCGTCCTCCGGTGTGAATATAGCTACCGACTATTCCCTCTGTCGCCGAACGACCAGATTTTTTGTCAGCGGAAGCAATACCCTTTTGTCGTAGCCACTCAGCGGCTTTAGTCATATCGCCATCATTTTCCTTGAGGGCTTTTTTGCAGTCCATCATACCCGCGCCAGTTTTATCGCGCAGTTCCTTAACTTGCTTTGCAGAGATTTTAGCCATGTTTAATCCTTTAATTGCTTAGTTAAATTGCCACTAGCCAACACTTGTTAAGAAAGTTTAACAAATGTTTCACCAAATACTCAACCCTAGTCAGATAGAAGCCTGGGAAACCATAGCGCCCCCCAGACCGTCTACTATAGTTGTTGTATTGACCTAATCATCAGAGGAATCATCAGAGTCATCATCAGACTCATAATCATCACCGAATTCCTCGTCATCGTAATCGGTATCCGCGTCGTCGTAATCATCATCAGCGCCAACAGCAGATACCCCGTGACAGCCTTCATAAATACCATCAGCCAATTTACCAATAATCAGCTTAATGGCACGAATAGCATCATCATTAGCGGGAATATGGATATCAGCCAGGTCAGGATCACAGTTAGTATCTAACAGAGCAATAATGGGAATCCCCAATTTCCGGCATTCCATGACGGCATTATATTCCCGGCGTTGGTCTACCATAATCACGGCATCGGGGACTCGGCGCATTCCTTTGAGACCGCCCAAATACTTCTGTAGCTTACCCATTTCGCGACGCAAAACCGCCGCCTCTTTTTTGGGGAGATAGTCTAACTGACCGCTATTTTCTCGCGCTTCCAAGTCTTTGAGACGGTCTACGCGAGTTTTAATTGTCACCCAGTTGGTCAGCATACCCCCCAACCATCGTTGGTTGACATAATAACCACCACAGCGAGCAGCTTCCTGGGCGATAATACCAGCAGCCTGTCGTTTAGTCCCCACAAACAGGAACTTTTTGCCTTCTTCAGAAGCACTTCTGACATAATCATAGGCATCATCCATCAGTTGAGCGGTTTGTACCAGGTCAATGATGTGAACACCGTTGCGTTCTGTGAAAATGTAGGGAGCCATTCTAGGGTTCCACCGTCGGGTCTGATGCCCAAAGTGAACCCCAGACTCTAGCATATCTGCGAGACTGATAACTGGCATGATTAATTTTTCTCCTTTTCGGGTTAATCCTCCACCCAAGCGCCGATCTGTAAAGGAATTTCCCCACAGACACCCGAACTCTTGGATGTGCGAGTTGAGACAACTTGACGATTATAGCAAATATTGCACCACTGGCGATCGCCTCTGTCAGAGAAATAGAGATTTTTTCAGGTGAGGCGATAGATTAACAGCGATCGCATTGTGTGGTTTAATAGACAAAAATGATTGGAACTTTGAAATATGGCTAATAAATCTGGTGGATTTCCCTATCCCTTCCGTACTTTCTGGGCGATCGTCCTGTTAGGAATTAACCTGGTGGTGGCTGGCTACTATTTCCATATCATTCAGTAGTCTTGGCTGATTGCCCTTAAAAGTCTATGCTGCCGATCCATTATAGGGGTTCTCCCCTACCAATGGCTGCAGCATTTTTTTGATGCTTTAGCGATAGGTGCTTATAGGTTGCTGGGCTCTCTGGTTTTGAGAGATACTACGATAGATGAGCTATTTGAGATTTGATAGCTCGAATAGGTTGATGGTCACTATCATCGGAGATTTGACTAAGGTTGGCAGTGACAAAAGTCCGGCTACTCTGTGAATTGGCCTGGGCGGCGATCGCATGATAGCCATAACAACCTAAATGCGATCGTTACTCTGGCTTACCTGTGACTATGATCACATCGGCTCAGTCCCTATCTGGTGGGGGTTTGATGTTGGGTTGCACCTAACCTACGGTTGATGTTGGGTTGCACCTAACCTACGGTTGATGTTGGGTTGCACACAACCTACCACCTAACCTACGGTTGATGTTGGGTTGCACACAACCTACGGTTGATGTTGGGTTGCACACAACCTACCACCTAACCTACGGTTGATGTTGGGTTTCACCCAACCTACGGTTGATGTTGGGTTGCACACAACCTACGGTTGATGTTGGGTTGCACACAACCTACGGTTGATGTTGGGTTGCACACAACCTACCACCTAACCTACGGTTGATGTTGGGTTTCACCCAACCTACGGTTGATGTTGGGTTGCACACAACCTACCACCTAACCTACGGTTGATGTTGGGTTCTGCTGAGTAGACCTTTCCCCAATCTTCCTGTTAAGATGACAGCCAATTTTGCAAAATATTAATCAGCACTGGAGCAAAAGAGTCCATCTTATCCTCGTTAGGTTGTGATAGATCCCTGATTAACATCTCTAGCAATTCTTCATCCTCCAAGCCTTGATTGGGATCTATACCGCTTTTCCATAACAAGGTATCGGATAATTGTTTACGCTTCTCGATTAAGGCACGGTTATTTTTTTCATCATCGCCCAGGTTTAACACTTGAATCGTATCCTTAGCGCGATCGCTCAAACCTTCTACCCGACCACTAATTTTAAACCTAAGTTCTGTTTCGCATTCTTCCATCAGGGGAGTTAAGGGTAAGGGCTTAGATTCATGAGCCTTGCCACATTGATTAGAGGTATTACAACTGGCGACAATATTTGAAAAATCGAGGGTGCGGTTAGGATTCAAATTTTGAGCTTCTATATGCTCATTATGGCAATTATTAATATCTTCTATTCTCTGACAGCAATAAGCACAAATATAGAATTTTTCTTTCAGAGCATATTCCCGAATAACTCGTCTCATATCTTCAGGTAACTGGCTATATCGTCTATGAGGATTTTTCTTTTTCCATGCTGTCAAATTAGGTGGCTCCGAGCCTTTATGAATCTTTCGCATGACGTGATTTTTGTTTATTGATCAGGAGTTTGGCTTTCATCAATTCTAAATGATTGGCGTGCAATTTCTCAGTTAATTGTGAAAGCAATTGTTCAGCCTCGGTTAGGTTGGCGTTTTGTATGGCATCTAGCAGATTGTTCAGTTCAGTATCAATGGTCTCATTACGGATACTGGTATCCATGACATCTAGTAAAACCGTATTAGCATCTTGCCCATACTGGGAAGGCAATTGTTGCAATTCACCATTGTTTAAGGTGTAAACCAAGATATTTTGACAGTCGCTGATGATAAGAGGTGAATGGGTTGTTAGCACAAATTGACAGTTAGGAAAAGTGTCGATCAGGCGATCGCAAAAACTACGCTGCCACGAGGGATGTAAATGCAAATCGACTTCATCAATCAAAACGATACCATCACCTGTTCAAGGATTTTCTAGGGCGGGGTTCAGCATAGCTAGACGGCGAGCAATATCACCAACTAGAGCCATCAGAGATTTTTCGCCTTGTGAAAGTTGGGCGGCATTTAGGGTTTCACCGTTTTTGTCGATCGCCATATAGAGACGAGGTTTGCGACGGACTCTCAGGTTGTCCAGATCCGGCATAAATCGGCTAATGGCGGTGCGAACTGCCGTTAATTGCCTATCTTTAGCGGAGGCATTTAGTTGCTGCAATTGTTGCCATACCGTTGAATCGGTTTGTAATAGAGGTCTGATTTCGTTCCAAAAGTCTTGAGGAATTGCTGATTCATTCTCAGTATCTTCTCGTTCTCTAAACCATTCAAAAAAACGGCGAAAGTCTACACCCTGATTTAAGGCGTTATCGTAGCCATCTAATTGCTTAAAGCTGTGCTTAGTCCTAATTTTTAGGGGTATATCCAGCACTACGCGCTCCACCGGATAAAAGGCAATTAGAGGTAGGCTTGTTTGGTCATTATCGCTGAGGTCATCACGATAAATATTAGCCAAACGAGTGCAGTCGTTTAGGTTACTATTATATGGGGATTTTCGCCCTTTTTCGGCTTTGGCTAAAGTCCATTTAAACTGATGATTAATCTGGCTGATGTCGGCATTTTCTGAGGGATGATTATTATCATAAGCCTCGATTTCAATGCTGGCAAAATTAGCGGAATTAAGTATAGAATTTTCTGGGATAGGGTTGCCACTGCCTTTTTCCGTGCGTAAACGAGCAGTGAACCAGCTAAGAGAGGTGGCTAAAGCGGTGAGAATGGAGGATTTGCCCGCGCCATTTTTGCCCACGAATACGGTGATATTGCTGGGGTTTTGCTGGGTGGGTGCTAAGGAAATTTCCAGATTTTTAAATAGCCCAAAATTTGTGAGGATGACCCGTTGGATTTCCATCGCGATCGCTTTCAAACTCACCCCTATTATTATCTCCACATTGTCGCACAAAGTCAAGTGTTTGCTGTTTGTTAATCATACTGTTTCCCATGAACCAGGCAACAGTAGGGGCGCGGGGGTACAAGCGAGGGATCACGGCGACCACCGGGGAATCTCGCCTACATACTACGGTTGATGTTGGGTTGCACCTAACCTACCTTTGATGTTGGGTTGCACCTAACCTACGGTTGATGTTGGGTTGCACCTAACCTACGGTTGATGTTGGGTTGCACCCAACCTAGGGTTGATGTTGGGTTGCACCCAACCTAGGGTTGATGTTGGGTTGCACCTAACCTACGGTTGATGTTGGGTTGCACCCAACCTACGGTTGATGTTGGGTTGCACCCAACCTACGGTTGATGTTGGGTTGCACCCAACCTACGGTTGATGTTGGGTTGCACCCAACCTACGGTTGATGTTGGGTTGCACTTGCAGTTCATCATCACTGGGGGCGGGTTCGGGACGTTTGGCGATGCCTCGGAGTCCAGTCAGAGTGCCAGAGGGAATAGGCTGAATGGAGGTGAGTTGTTTTTGCTGGAGAAATTCGGCGAAGTCCAGGACTTCTGGGATTTGGTTTTCTGGAAGGGTTTGAATCAGTTGATTGAGTTTTTCGGCGGCTGTCATAGTTTTTAGGAAGTCAGTTGGTTGGATTGGGTTGGATTTGTTCTATTATGCCCGATCGCTTTATGACTTGGTTTTCGGTTTCGCCGACTTTTGGGCTGGGGTGGGTTGGCTGGTCATTTTTGTATATAAATCAAACAGTTTTTCTAGGCGTTCGGTGTCGTTTTTGAAGCGACGACCGATGTAAATTCGCTCGATAATTTCATCGTTGTGATCGTGGGCTTCCCGGACTAGGGGAAATTCGCTATCCATGCGTTTTGGGTCGTACATATCCGCAATAGTAGCGGGGAAATAATGCTCGCGGGCTAATAAAATATCTTCCGCGCAGCGAGTCAGGTCGGCTTTGTTTTGTTCCGTGAGGGTGGGGACGGGGAAGGTGTTCCAGTCTAGGGTGTTGGAGTAGCGATATCGGGTTTCGAGTTTGCCGCAGACGGTGGCGATCCAGACCAAGTGAAGGCGTGAGGCGATTAGCGCCATGTTCCACAGTGGCGCATCGTAGAGAGCGAAGGCACTATCACCGACCAATGATCGTTCTGGTAAAAGACCAATAGGAAGATACTCTCGGCGCTCAGAGCTAACACGTGGAACAATAAATGCAGATCGATCACAAATCCCTTGAATTTGCCTAAATCGATGAGGATAATCTGCGGCTGGTCTAGTTTCTGCTGCTTTACTATTACTACGAAATTCTCGAATAGCATCAATTCGTTTAGCTATTTCTGGAATTTTATAAGCTTCTTCAGCTTCTGAGTCCTCAATCCACAAACAATATCTATTAAGACCTCTGATAAACTCTGCGGATCCGAAATAAGGCCGAATGTAGCTTATTGCCTGGGGCGAATGATCGAACAAATCCTTCACCTGATAGGTATCTAAAAAAAAGTTTCCATTGTCTGTTGGTTTATTTCCCCATACCATCAAAGCCCTATCTTCAGGTGAGCGACTAACCTTTTCAATAATTAAATTAGGACCATGAACAAGCTACGCATTTATATTACTACCTGCCTTGGCAACTATTTGTCCAGTTTCATCTTCTGAAAAAACTATATTATGATGTTTTGAATCAGCCCCAATTCCTATGATAGCCACCGTCACCCCAGCATTATGGCTCGCAAGATTTGCCCACTTGAAGGATGTATGAGCAAATATGATCAAATTTCCAGTTTCAAAAATAAGCGGCCAGAGAACAGGAACTTGTTCACCCTGACAAATGGAATTAGTAGAAACAAAAGCCGCCGCCGCATTGGTTGGCGTGCCATAATCTGCCGCCTTCATAAACCAACCCGCCACATAATCCAAAGACTTCCAATTTTTTGTCCGACTATCAAAAATTTGTTTTAAATCGTCCTTTTGTTCCGACGATTGCCAAGTCGAACCCAAATAAGGCGGATTCCCACAAATATAAGTTTCTCCCCCCTCATTCTCAAACTCAATTTCTGCCTGATCTCGCGTTTCCCCCCACAAATCCAAATCTTCCCGCTGCACCTTTACCCCCGTTCCCGTGGGCGGACAAAGACTCAACCAATCCAACCGCAAGGCATTATTGCCGCAAGTAATCCAATTATCAGCCTTCAAGGGCAAAAAATCCGCCAACGCCAACATCGGCCCCCGATGCAACACATCACACTGATACTCGGCAATAATCAAGGCTAACCGGGCAATTTCTGCGGCAAAATGGCGAATTTCTATGCCCCGAAAATTGGTCAAGGGAATCTGAGAAGGGCGATCGCACTCCCCCCGCCGACGGTTAATTTCCGTCGAGTAGCGTTAACTATAAACCTTTATCCTGACAGCGATAGCGGGTTATTACTCAACCCAATAACTATGCCTAGTTACTCAAATATTACTCACAATCTAGTCCTAGCACAGGAAAA
>Ga0213836_100149_pt1 | contig 69472 bp, 51 predicted proteins | sample SWPATP03_FD_160578 | JGI IMG/M metagenome (GOLD analysis project Ga0213836, IMG submission 160578) | Coastal seawater microbial communities from Marineland, Florida, United States - SWPA TP0 #3 | ecosystem: Environmental > Aquatic > Marine > Coastal | place: USA: Florida | collected 2016-08-05
GTGAGAGGTTGGTTAGCCTGCTAAAAGACGAACGGCCCGGCCGCAAATGCGACCGGGCCGTCAAGGCAACGCCACAGCGTTATGCCGTCCGTAAGGTGAAGAAACTACCTTAACTGAACGGCATTAGCGCCGTGAGCGCGTCTTTTTTGTGGCCAGCTACGCGACCGCCAGCGGCGGCGCGCCGGAATCAGCCCGCGTCCTTGCCGATCGGTGGACGGCTGGCCAGGAAATCGGTGTCTTCTTCCGTCAGCGGCAAGTCGGGAATCGACTCGATGCGGTCGGTATCGATGTCGGCGCCATCCTTGACCACCGTATCGCGTCCGGCCGAGGCGCGCTCGCCCGTGCCGCCGACGTCGCTGTCGCTGGAAAAATTGGCGTCGCCGACATCGGGACCGGCCGTGTCGCCGGCGTGGCTCGCCTCCATGTCCGAGGTCGTGCCTTCGTCCAGGTGCAGTACCTGGTCATCGTCGAGATTGGTCGAAAAGCCGGGGCCGCCGACCACGTCGCTGCCGGTGTCCGAGGTATCGCTCGGTCCGAGCGAATCGATGCCGTGACCCTTGCCGAGGCTGCGGTCCGGGCCTTCCGGGAAATTGTCCGGGTCAAGTGTGCTAATGCCAGTCATGATGCCTCCGTGCGGATGGTTGTCGAATAGTTCAGAGATAGTGTCAGGCTACAGGCAATTGCCCAGGAGCGTCGCAGCGCACGACGGGTAGCGCAGCGCATCAAAACGCGTGCCGCATCCCGACGTTGATCGCCGAATTACCGTCCCCGCGCGCGCTCGCGTTGCCTACCGTATAGCCGGCGCCGTTGCGGTTCTGGATATGCGAATAGGCGGCGTAGAAGTCGGTGCGGCGCGAGATCGCGTGGCTGGCGCCGAAGGCGACCTGCTTGGCGTCCTGGTTGGCCAGGTCGCGGTCGTCCTTGCAGATATACGAGGCCAGCAGGGTCGTGCCCTCCCCCAGCGGCACCGCCACGCCGAACAGGCCGTCGCGGCTGTTGCTCGAGGCGGTACCTGCCATGCCCGCGCCATACGGATTATCGGGATTGAACAAGGGCGAGCCGGCCCAGCCGCGGCTCATGCTGTAGGCGGCATACGCCGTGCCCCAGCCCAGGCGCAGGTTGGCCGCCACGATCGAGTTGCGCGCGATCGTGTCGTTGCTGGTCTTGCTGTTGAGCTGGAGGCGCACGGCGTTCAGGTTCTGGTGCGCGGCGCGGACCGTCAGCGGCCCGGTCTCGACGCCGACCGTCATGCCCCAGGCCCGTCCGGCGGGCGAGGTATCGACCCGTTCCTTGAAAGCGTAGGAAGCGCCGGCCGAGATGCCGCGCGCCAGGGCGCCGTAATACTGAATGCTGTTGTCGGCGCGCCGCCCGCCACCGATCAGGTTGCTTGCGCTGCCGGCCATGCCGCCCTTGAACGGATCGCCGACATCGGTCAGCGCCAGGTATTGCAGGTCGTATTGGCGGCCGATGGTGATCGCGCCGAATTCGCCGGCCAGGCCGACATAGGCCTGGCGCCCGAAGACGCGCTCGCGCTGGTCGCTGCGGCCGGTGTCGACCCGGACCCCGCTTTCGAGCGAAAAGATCGCGTTGGCGTTGCCGACCGCTTCGCGGCCCTGGATACCGATATACGATCCCGAGGCCAGACCGCTGCCGACCTGGGTCGCGCAGGTGCCGGCGCAACCGCCCTGGCCCACCACCCCGGCGTCGATCACGCCATACGTCGTGACCCCGGTCTGCGCGCAGGCCAACGCGGCACTTCCTCCCAGTACTACAAATGTGACAAACGACTTAAGCATCGGCGTATCCTCTCTACGCCCCTACATTAACCCTCTCGAACGAGTTCATCTGTCGAATGTCGCACATACCGCTGACCGGAAGCGCTCGTCTTAATGTAGGCCAACTCTGACGATGCTTTAGAAACATTTCACATAGCCAACTCGACCATATTTTTGCCGCCGCGTTTCGCGCGGTACATGGCGCCGTCGGCGCGCGCCAGCCAGGCGTCCAGATCGTGCGGGTCCCCCGGCAAATGCAGCGCCACGCCGATGCTGGCGCCGACCGTCACCGTCGCCCGCTTGAGTCCGTACGGCGTCTTGAGCATTTCCAGCAGCGTTGCCGCCTTCTCGTGGGCATCCTGGGCATCGCTCAACCCTTCGAGCACGACCACGAATTCGTCCCCGGCCAGGCGCGCCACCAGATCGGTCTTGCGCACCGCTTCGACCAGGCGCGCGCCGAACTGGCGCAGCAGCACATCGCCCTCCTCGTGGCCATGGGTATCGTTCACGCCCTTGAAGCCGTCCATGTCGAGGAACAGCAATGCGCAGGGCTTGTGCGCGCGCACGGCGCGGTGCATGGCCTCGGGCAGGGCCAGCATCAGGGCGCGCCGGTTCGGCAAACCGGTCAGCGCGTCGTGCAGGAGCAGTGCCTGCAGTTCGGCGGTGCGCGCCGCAACAGTCGTTTCCAGCTGCTGGTTCATGGTCTCGAGCGCGCTGCGGTGCGCCTCCTCGCTGCGCACCAGCTCGCGCATCGCATGCGACAGCACCTGCGCTTCGTGGAAGCCGTCGACCACCGGGATATCTTCGGGGCGCCCGCCGGCGCGGGTGGCATCATTGGCGCGCTCGATCGCGCGGCTGAGCGCATCCATCGGCCGCGTCAGGCGGCGCGCCAGCAGCGCCGCGCAGAAGGCGAGAATGGCCGCCATCAGCACGCTCAAGGCGATCATGCGCCGTTCGAGCTCACGCGCCTCGGCCAGCGCCGCGTCTTCGGTGTGTCGCACCAGCACCGACCACTGCAGCGTCGCCGGATCGCCGGCGGTCCCGGTGCGGCTGTAACCGGTCAGGTAAAACTTGCCGTCCGGCCCTTCCTCGCGCACCGAGCCGGTAGCGCCCTGCTGCGCCAGGCGCAGGCTCGGGCTGTCGAACTTCTTCTCGACCAGGCTCTCCGGCCCGAGCAAGACCGTGCCGTCGGCGCGCACCACCAGCACCTCGGCGCCGTATTCGCGCAGGGCCGGCGTCAGCAGCTGGCGCGCCCGGTTGCGCACCCATTGCCAGCTCATATGGACCCCGACCACGCCATGCACGGCGCCGTCGTCGCCGGCCAGCGGTGCCGACATGTCGATGAAGCGCCACGGCTCGCTCGCTTTCGGCAGCAGTTTGTTGAGCAGCAGGGCCGGATGGTAATCGGTGGCGTGCGCGCCTTTCAGGCCGGCCTGGAACCAGGGCCGTGCATCGACCTTGGCGCCTTCGAGCATGCCGCCCGTCGCCACCCGCACCGTGCCGCCGGCATCGGCCACGCCGATCCAGGCGTAATCGGCGACGGCGCGCTGGATCGATTCGAGCACCTGGCGCGTCGCCGCGGGCTTGTCATAAGAGCGCACCTGGGGCAATTCGGACAGCAGCCTGACCGTCACCATGGCGGTGCCGGTGATCCGATTGAGCGAATCGCGCATCTGCCAGGACAGCTGCTGCAGCCGCAACTGCGCTTCCTTGCGCGCCTGCTGGTGCGCGAAATGGCTGACCAGGGCCAGGTGCAGCAAGACTGTCAGGGTAACGGCGATGCTGACCGTGAGCATGGTCAGGGTCGCCAGGCGCGGCGGGCGGCGTGCGGGCGCCAGGGCGCGGACCGGGTTGTTCATGCGTGAATTCGTCAAATGAATCGCACATGATATCCACCAGGGAATATGCGGACAACGTAATAAGTGCCTAAGGGCACGAATTCATGAAGAATTCGTCGGAAAGCGGCCGCCGCTATCGTCGCAACAACGGATCGTTGCATGCCGATGCGCGCGATGTTACATATGTATGTGCACCATGCGCGCGGCGAACACGGCGCGCGCTCAGCGCGGGTAGGTAAATCCGGTGCGGATATCCATCGGTACGATTCGTTTGCCCTCACGCACCATCAGCCTCTGGGGCGGTTCTTCGCCGGCCAGCACGCGCCGCGTGATGGGCAGCCCCTCGCCTTTGCGCAGCAAGTCGTCGCAGCGTTCGTAGACATTCGGGCAGCCGGTCTCCTTCAGGAGCGCCTGCACCGCGGCCACCTTCCACAGGTCGACGCCGGCGGCATTGAACTGGCACACCAGATAGCCCTCGGCGCCGCCGTAGCTGTGCACCAGCAGTCCCGGCAAGCCGTCCTTCTCGCCATCGACCAGCTGGAACAAGGCTTCCGGATCGGCAAGGCTCCATGCCAGCGCGCGTTTCTGCACGGCGGCCTGCACGCGCCGCTTGATCAGTGCATGGTCGATCGGTTCGTCTTCGCGCAGGGTCCAGACGCGGGCGGCAATCTGGGATTTGGCGTTGTAGGCGGCGCGTGCCAGGAACTGGCGCGACGAGGATTGGACGATGGCGGTGGCGCCCAGTTTATTGCGCTCGTTCGGCTTGCCGTCGATTTTTTCGATGGCGGACAGGTAGATCCAGGGGTCGCCGGCCAGCAAGGCTTTTTCCTTGCCTTGTTTGAGGGTGATGATGAGCATGGGGGGCTTTCGGTTTTTAGCGGATGCATGATACAGCATGCATCTACGGCATAGTCAGCGTGGGGAACGCGCGCCCAGCGGGCAGCAGATGGGCGATTCGGAGCGGGCTGGGCAAGCATGCCCAGCTCTTCGCATCTCGCACGGGGAGCGCGCAGGCACTCCCCTCGCTTGCGCCAGCCAACAAAAAACCGCCCGGGGGCGGTTTCTTTGGTTCCTGGCGGAAGCGGTGAGATTCGAACTCACGAACGGGTTCCCCCGTCGGCAGTTTTCAAGACTGCTGCCTTCAACCACTCGGCCACGCTTCCTGAAGTCCGGCATTATACATAAATCACTCTATTGGCGGCAGGAATCCGTCCCCTACTCCACCAGCAGCCAGTTCTCGCGCAGGCCCTGCTCGAAGCGCGCGGCCGGCAGCGGCGCCGCGTACAGGTAGCCCTGCACCTCGTCGCAGCCCGAGGCGCGCAGGAATTCCAGCTGTTCCAGCGTCTCGACGCCTTCCGCGATCACGCGGTGCCCGAGCTGGCGGCCGATGCTGATGATGGTGCTGGCGATCGCGCAGTCGCTGGCGTCGTTCGGGATGCCGGTCGTGAAGGAGCGGTCGATTTTCAGGGTGTGGATCGGGAAGCGCTTCAGGTAGGACAGGCTCGAGTACCCGGTGCCGAAGTCGTCCAGCGAAAGCGCCACGCCGAGCGCGTTGATGCGGTCCATGATGCCGATCACGCGGTCGATGTCGTGCATCAGGGTGCTCTCGGTGATCTCCAGCTCGAGCCAGCAGGCGTCCAGGCCGTAGCGCGCCAGCGTGGCGGCGACGCGATTGGGCAGCGACTCGGTGAATTCGCGGGCCGACACGTTCACGGCCAGGCGGAACGGGCGCAGGCCGGCGCCCTGCCAGATGGCGGCCTGGGCGCAGGCCTGTTCCAGCACCCATTCGCCGACCTGCACGATCAGGCCCGTGGTTTCGGCCAGCGGGATGAATTCGACCGGCGGCACCAGGCCGCGTTCGGGATGGGCCCAGCGCACCAGTGCTTCGGCGCCGATCAGGCGGTCGCTGCCGATCTCGAACTTCGGCTGGTAGTAGAGCAGAAGTTCGCCGTGACCCAGGGCGTGGCGCAGGCCGGATTCGATGCGCATGCGTTCGTGCATGCCCTGGTTCATGTCGAGGCTGTAGAAGGCGACACTATTGTCCGGATTCGCGTGGTCCTCTTTCGCGCGCGCCATCGCGATGTCGGCATTGCGCAAAAGGGTGTCGGCTTCCAGGCCATCCTGCGGGAACACGCTGATGCCGACACTGGCGCCGACGCGCAGGTCGTGGCCTTCGATCAGGAAGGGCGCGTCGAGCGCGGCCTGCAGCTTCTGGGCGACCGTGGTGGCCTCGAAGTGCTGGCGGATGTCGAACAGGCCGACCGCGAATTCGTCGCCCGCCAGGTGGGCGACGACGTCTTCCTCGCGCAGCGTGGCGCGAAAACGCGCGGCCACCTGGCGCAGCAACTGGTCGCCGACGCGCCGGCCCAGGGTGTCGTTCACCAGCTTGAAGCGATTCAGGTCGATGAACAGCACGCAGCCGGTGGCCACGTTGCGCTGGGCGACCATCAGGGCCTGGTCGACCAGGCGCGCGAACAGGGTGCGGTTCGGCAGGCCGGTCAACTCGTTGTAATAGGCCAGGTGGTGCAGGCGCTCTTCGGCCAGCTTGCGCTCGGTGATGTCGGTCAGGTAGGCGATCAGGCCGATCGGACGCTCTTCGAGGTCGCGCAAGGGCGTCAGCGACAGGCTGGCCCAGAACACGTCGCCGGATTTTTTGCGGCGCCGCACTTCCATCATGCGCCCGCCCCCTTCGGCAAAGGCGTCCGGCAGGTTTTCGTCCTCGTCGACATACAGGAACAGGATGCTCTTGCCCACCGCTTCGAGCGAGGAATAGCCGAACAGGCGCTCGGCGCCGCCGTTCCAGCTGGTGATATAGCCCATCAGGTCGAGCGTGAGCACCGATTCGTGGATCTGGTCGAGGATTTGCGACTGGTGCGCCAGTTGCGCTTCGATGCCGGCGTACGCATGCGTCGCGCGCTGGGCCAGCGAATGCACCTGCAGCAGCGTGCCGGTGAGCGTCGCCAGGGCGGCCAGCCGGCGCCGGTCATCGGCATCGTAGTCGCCGCGCCCGCCGACCTCGTAGCAGCCGTAACAGGCGCCGTCGGCGTGGATCGGCTGCACCAGCGCGCCGGCCAGGCCGACATGGGGCTCGCCGACGGGCAGCGCCAGCGGGTCGGCGGCGACGAAGCGGCCGGCGGGACTGGCCAGCAGCGAACCGGCGATGCGGCCCAGCTCCTCGGCCAGCGCCTCGCCGCGCAGGCGCAGCACGGCCTGGCCCAGGGCGGCGCTGCAGGCCAGGAAATCGCAGTCGGGCGGGACCAGCAGCTCAGACATTGCGGCCCACCTGGATCGCCCAGTGAAGCGCATGCAGCTGGCTGTCCCACCAGGTGGCGGGTTCGACGCCCGCACGCGCCAGCAAGGCCTGGTCCGGGCCGTCCTCGGCCAGCATCAGGCGCTGGCCGAGCACGCCGCTGCGCGCCAGCAGCGCGGCGTTGACGTGTGCGGGCAGCTGCAGGTCGGCCAGGATCTCGGCCATCGGCATCCCGAGCAGGCGGTCGAGCAGGGAAAAGGCGCCGGTCATGAAGGCCAGGTCCTGCGCATCGCGCTCGCCCCCTTCGCGCTTGCACAGCATCTCGAGCTGGCCGGCGCGCAGGGCGGCCAGCGGCAGCAGCAGGTTCGGCAAGCCGTCGGCGCCGCTGCGCGCGTACAGCAGCAGTTGCAGCCAGCGCTGCAGCTGACGCCGGCCCAGCACGGCGATCGCCTGGGCATAGCTGGTGATCGGGGTGTTGACCGCGAAGGCCGCGGAATTGACCAGCTTGAGCAGGTGGTAGGACAGCGCCGGATCCTGCTTGAGCAGGAGTTCGAGTTCGCGCGAATCGGCATCGGTCGCCAGCAGCGCCAGCAGGCTCAGGATGCGGCGCCGCGAGGTGCTGTCCTGGCCCGCGTCCGCGCCCGGCGCCAGCGGATAATCGCCGCTGAACCAGGTGAAGCCGGCGCGTGCGCACGCCAGCAGGCGCGCGGCGCTGTCGACGCCGTGCGCCAGGTGCGGTCCGAACGGCGCCAGCAGGCTGGCGGCCGGCGGCGCGTCGTCGCGGCAGTCGAGCGACACCGCGCGCACTTGCGGCGGACGCGCGACGCCAGGGGCCAGCGGGCCGTCGATCATCAGGCGGTAGCCGCGCTCGTGCAGCGCCGCGAGAATGCGTGGCGTGCCTTCCAGCGCCAGCGCGGCGGCGGCAAAGGCCAGCACCACCCGGTTCGGCGGCAGGAGGGTCAGCGCATTGGGGGTGAGCTGGGCGGGATCGGTCAGCAGCAGCACGCAGTCGAGCGGGGCCACCGCCGCCAGCAAATCGGGGGTGCCGAACAACGCCGGCACCAGCTCGGGCAGCGTGTCGCCCGTCAAATCGATACGCAACGCCACCCACTCGTTCCGGCCATTGGCCACAGGGCACAGGCGCACCAGGGGAACGTGGTTCAGGTCCAGCAAAGCCATCGGCGTCTTCTAGGTATGTAGTCGGACAATATTAGTCGAGCGCATGGCCAAAAGCAACCAAAATGTTTCCATAAGGACACATTTTCCTACGTGATATTACGTAGCTGGAATGCCGCCCTCACCGTTTAGAATCATGCGCTTGCCTTTTTCATACTAAGGCAAGATACGGGTCGGATTCCCTCTGCCGTGCTGACGTCCTCAGCAGCGAGCCGGACGCGCCGCACCCTCCATGAACAATACAAGGAGCCACCATGAAAAGTCTCGGAAATCGACTCGGCTGGGCGGCGCTCTCACTCTTCGGCGCCGGTGCGCTCGCTTACGTTGCCTTGCGCCGTGGCGAGTCCATCAATGCGGTATGGGTGGTGGCGGCGGCCGTCTGCGTCTACCTGATCGCCTACCGTTTTTACAGCCTGTATATCGCCACCAGGGTGATGGGGCTCGACCCGGCGCGCCAGACCCCTGCCTACAAGTACAACGACGGCCTCGACTATGTGCCGACGAACAAATATGTGTTGTTCGGCCACCACTTCGCGGCCATTGCCGGCGCCGGCCCCCTGGTCGGCCCCGTGCTCGCGGCCCAGATGGGCTACCTGCCGGGCATGATGTGGATCCTCGCCGGCGTCGTCTTCGCCGGCGCGGTGCAGGATTTCATCGTCCTGTTCATGTCCATGCGCCGCGACGGCCGTTCGCTGGGCGACCTGATCAAATCCGAGATGGGAGAAATTCCGGGCGTGATCGCCCTGTTCGGTACCTTCATGATCATGGTCATCATCCTGGCGGTGCTGGCGCTGATCGTCGTCAAGGCCCTCACCGGTTCCCCATGGGGCAGCTTCACCGTGATGGCGACCATCCCGATCGCGCTCTTCATGGGCGTCTATTCGCGCTATATCCGCGTCGGACGCATCGGCGAAATCTCCTTCATCGGCTTCATCCTGCTGATGCTGGCCATCGTCGGCGGCCAGTGGGTCCACGATTCGCCCGTCTTCGGCCCGATGTTCACCTTCACCGGCACCGAACTGACGTGGATGCTGATCGGCTACGGTTTCGTCGCTTCCGTGATTCCCGTCTGGCTGCTGCTGGCGCCGCGCGACTACCTGTCGACCTTCCTGAAGATCGGCACCATCGTCGGCCTGGCGATCGGCATCCTGCTCGTCGCGCCGCACATGCAGATGCCGGCCGTGACCCGCTTCGTCGACGGCTCCGGTCCGGTCTGGTCGGGCAACCTGTTCCCCTTCCTGTTCATTACCATCGCCTGCGGCGCCGTGTCGGGCTTCCACGCGCTCATTTCCTCGGGCACCACGCCGAAGATGATCGAGAACGAATCGCACGCCCGCTTCATCGGCTACGGCGCGATGCTGATGGAATCGTTCGTCGCGATCATGGCGCTGGTGGCCGCATCGACCATCGACCCCGGCATTTATTTCGCGATGAACGCGCCGGCCGCCCTGCTCGGGACGACGGCCGAATCGGCCGCCGCGGCGGTGACCAACTGGGGCTTCGTGATCACTCCTGAACTGCTGACCCAGACCGCCAGGGACGTCGGCGAGCACACCATCATTTCGCGCGCCGGCGGCGCCCCGACGCTGGCCGTCGGCATGGCCAACATCCTGGCCAATGTGGTGGGCGGCAAGGCGATGATGGCCTTCTGGTACCACTTCGCGATCCTGTTCGAGGCGCTCTTCATCCTGACCGCGGTCGACGCCGGCACCCGCGCGGGCCGGTTCATGCTGCAGGATTTGCTGGGCGCCTTCGTGCCCTCGCTGAAACGCACCGAGTCGCTGCCGGCCAACCTGCTCGCCACGGGCCTGTGCGTGGCCGCCTGGGGTTATTTCCTGTACCAGGGCGTGGTCGATCCGCTGGGCGGCATCAACACCCTGTGGCCGCTGTTCGGCATCGCCAACCAGATGCTGGCCGGGATCGCCCTGATGCTGGGCACCGTCGTGCTGTTCAAGATGAAGCGCGGCCAGTACGCCTGGGTCACGGTGGTGCCGACCATCTGGCTCCTGATCTGCACCCTGGCCGCAGGCTGGCAAAAGATATTCCACGAAAACGTGAAGATCGGTTTCATGGCCCACGCCCGCAAGTTCCAGGATGCGCTCGACCAGGGCCAGGTGCTGGCACCGGCCAAGTCGCTCGACCAGATGGGCCGCATCGTCTTCAACGATTATGTCGACGCCACGCTGGCCGGTTTCTTCATGGTCGTGGTGCTGGCGGTGCTGTATTACGGCGTGCGCACGGTGCTCGATGCGCGTAATAACAACAGCCCGACCGTGCACGAGTCGCCCTTCGTCGCCGCCCCGGCCGCGCAGGTGCAGTGATGTTCGCCACCCTGCTTCATGCCGGCCGCTATCTGGGGCAAAGCATGCGCCTGATGGTCGGCTTGCCGGAGTACGACACCTACCTCGCGCACATGGAGCGCGAGCATCCGGACAAGGTCGCGATGACCTACGAGGAGTTCTTCCGCGAGCGCCAGGAAGCACGCTACGGCTCCGGACGCAGCGGCGGATGTTGCTGATATAAATGCCTGTCCGGGCACCCCGCCCGGACAGCCCTCACCCTGTTCGCTTTGCGTCATCGCAAAGTCACCCCCCTCCCTCCCACGTAATATTTTTTCTTGCAGGAATTTGCGTTTCTGCAAGGAGGGCATGTGCGCATCGATGCGCGCCGGCCCGCGTCGCCATGCTGCTCCTGCACATCGCCTTCATGCCGAATTTCGCGCGTTCCAGCCTGTACCTGACACTGACGACGATGTCGCTGCTCTCGACCGGCACCGCCTTGTTGTGCGTGTTCGTCGCCTTCGCGGTCGCCTCGGTCGTGAACGGGCGCGAGAACGAAGGTCGGCAGCTGTCCTCGCTGGCCGGGGTGGTGGCCACGAGCAGCGCCGACGCCCTGATCTTCAACGACCGGGTGCTGGCGCTGACCCTGCTCGTCTCGCTCGAAGCCAAACAGGAAATCTCGCGCGCCGCCCTGTACGACCGCAAGGGCAAGCTGTTCGCCACCTATACCGCACCGGCCCACGCCAGCGAGCCGGCACCGGCCAGGCTCGATGCGGTCGACGCCGAGACGCTGGCGGCCGCCAACCTCAAAGGGAGCCAGTTCGCGTCGCCGCGCCTGCGCCTGTACCGGCCGGTGATGGGGGGCAAAGCCCAGGTCGGCGTGCTGGTGATCGAACTCGACCTGCTGCCGATGTGGCGCGACATCCTGCGCAGCGTCGGGGTGCTGGCCGGTGCGATGCTGGCATCGCTGCTGGTGTCGCTGGTGCTGGCGCGGCGCTTCACGCGCACCATCGCCGACCCGGTGACGAAACTGATCCAGACGGCGCAGAAGGTGTCGAGCAGCCAGAACTACACGCTGCGCGTGGCGCATGCGCGGCGCGACGAACTGGGCACGCTGATCGACAGCTTCAACGACATGCTGTCCCAGATCGAGGGACGCGGAGCGGCCCTGACCATGCACCGCGACGAACTCGAGCGCCAGGTCTCGGTGCGCACCGAGCAGCTGGAGCGGGCCAAGAACGCCGCCGAAGCGGCCAGCCGCGCGAAGAGCGCCTTCCTCGCCACCATGAGCCACGAGATCCGCACGCCCATGAACGGCGTGCTGGGCATGACCGAGATGCTGCTCGGGACCAGCCTGAGCGAGGCGCAGCGCAATTACACCCGGCTGGTGAAGCGCTCCGGGGAGCATCTGCTGGTCATCATCAACGACATCCTCGATTTTTCGAAGATCGAGGCCGGCAAACTGACCATCGAATACATCAACTTCAACCTGTGGGACCTGCTCGACGACATCCACACCGTCTACACGCCGCAAGCGCAGAACAAGGGTATCAGCTTCGACTTCGACATCGCCAACGATATCCCGGTGGCGATCTGCGGCGACCCGAACCGGCTGCGCCAGATCATGGCGAACTTGCTCGGCAACGCCATCAAGTTCACCGACCACGGCCGCATCGAAGCACGGGTGCGCGTGGCCAGCGAAGACAGCCAGGCGGTGATGCTGCGCTTCGAGGTCCACGACACCGGGATCGGCATCTCGCGCGAGGCGCGCGGGCGCCTGTTCGAGGCGTTTTCGCAGGCCGACGATTCGACCACCCGCAAATTCGGCGGCACCGGGCTTGGCCTGGCGATCTCCAAGCAGCTGGTCGAACTGATGGGCGGCGCGATCGGCGTCGACAACGGCGCGAAACAGGGCTCGGTGTTCTGGTTCACGGTCAGCTTCGACAAGCGCCGGGTCGACCCGGACGCGCCCGGCGGCCAGCAGCACAGCCTGGACGGCATGCGCGTGCTGGTGGTCGACGAAGACGAGACCACCCGCATCGCGCTCGAACGCCACCTGGCCGGCTGGCATCTGGTCTGCGAGGGCGCCGACGGCGCCCGCGCCGCCTTCGAGCGCCTGGCGGCGAGCGCGCGCGCCGGCCAGCCCTTCGACGCCGCGATCGTCAACATGGAACTGAGCCAGTCGAGCGGGCTGCTGCTGGCCTCCACCATCAAGGCCGACCCGCTGACCCGGCCGACGCGCATCGTCCTGCTCAGTCCCGAGCGCGTGGCCGCCGATCCGGTGCAGCGGCGCGAGGCGGGCGTGGCCTACCAGCTGATCGAGCCGGCGCGCGCGGCCGACCTGTTCGCCTGCCTCGGCAACCGGCCGCGCGGCAGCACGGCGCCGGCGGCGCAGTTCCTGCCGCCGCCGCGGCCGGCCGGCGGCGAGGGCAGCGCGCGCGTGCGGCGCGTGCTACTGGCCGAGGACAATCCGGTGAACGTCGAAGTGGCCAAGGCCATGCTCGAGAGCCTCGGCCTGCAAACCCAGGTCGCGCGCAACGGCGCCGAAGCATTGGAGGCGGTGCGCAGCACCAGCTTCGAGGCGGTGCTGATGGATTGCCAGATGCCGGTGATGGACGGCTTCGCCGCCACCTCGGAAATCCGGCGCGAGGAGCAGGACGCGGGCCGTCCGCGCACCCTGCCGGTGATCGCCATCACGGCCAACGCGCTGCAGGGCGACCGCGAGGCCTGCCTCGCCGCCGGCATGGACGACTACCTGTCCAAGCCCTTCACCCAGGCCGAACTGGCGGGCGTGATCGGGCGCTGGATCGCCCTGCCGCTGAGTACCCGGGTGCACCACGACCAGGCCGTGCCGACCTTGCCGCTTGAAGCGCGCGAAGTGATCCAGCGCGCCGTCATCAACGCCAGGGCGCTCGAGAATATCCGGGCGCTCAGCCTGCAAGGCGGCGACGCGCTGGTGAGCAAGGTCATCGCCGCCTATGTCGGCGACACCCCGCAGCACCTGCGCACCCTGCGCCAGGCCATCGGCGGCGAGGACGCCGATACCGTGCGCCGCATCGCCCACAGCCTGAAATCGGCCAGCGCGAACGTCGGCGCCGATACCCTCGCGCGCCTGTGCAAGGACCTCGAACAAATGGGCCGCGCCGCTTGCGTCACCGGCGCGGCCACCCTGCTGACCGATATGGAAGAAGAGTTCCTCGCGGTGCGGCAGTCACTCAATGCCATGCTCGTCTAGTCCAGAGAAGGAAAATCGATGTCAGCCTCCCCTTCCCAACAACGCGGTGTCGTGCTGGTCGCCGACGACGATCCGGTGATGCGCCTCCTGATGCTCGAAATGCTGCAGCAGGTCGGACTGGACGCCATCGAGGCCGAGGACGGACGCCAGGCACTGACGCTGGCGCGCGAGCGGCGGCCCGACCTGATCCTGATGGACGTCGAAATGCCGCACCTGGACGGCTTCGCCGCCTGCCGCGCGATCCGCCGCAGCGAAGGCCCGGGCGCCTCGGTACCGATCGTGATGGTCACCGGCGGCGACGACATCGAAGCGGTGACCAGCGCCTACGAGGCCGGCGCCACCGACTTCGTCTCGAAGCCGATCAACTGGCCGATCCTCGGCCACCGCGTGCTGTACGTGCTGCGCGCGAGCGACGCCATCGCCCGCCTGCGCATCGCCGACGCCCAGAACCGCGCGGTGCTGGCCGCCATTCCGGACACTTTCTTCCGCATGAACGGCGACGGCTTTTACCTCGATTACGAGCCGGGCCGCGAATGGCCGGGCCGCGAATGGCCGGGGCGCGGCGCGCAGCGCGAGCGTGACGGCGCCGTTCCCTTCACCAGCGAGCGCTGCGTCGGGCGCCACATCAGCGAAGTGCTGCCCAAGGAAATCGCGGCCAGGATGATGGAGCAGCTGATCGAGGTGCTGCGCAGCCAGCAGATCGGCTCGATCGAATACGAACTGCTGCGCTTCGGCGCGACCCAGCATTTCGAGGCGCGCCTGGTGGCGACCGGTCCGTCCGAGGTGCTGGGCCTGGTGCGCGACATCAGCGAGCGCAAACGCAGCGAGGAGCAGATCCGGCGCCTGGCCTATTGCGACAGCCTGACCGGCATCCCGAACCGCCAGGCCTTCCTGGAAACGCTGGAACGCGAACTACAGCGCTCGAAAATCGGCAACAAGAAGTTCGCCGTGCTGTTCATGGACCTCGACGCTTTCAAGCGCATCAACGACACGCTCGGGCACAACGTGGGCGACCACCTGCTGAAAATCGTCTCCGAGCGCCTGCGCGAGACGATCCGGCCGAGCGACCTGGTGTCGCGCAGCGAGGCGCTGCCGGGCGAACCGGCGCTCGGCGGCGCGGCGCCCGCGGACGCGCCTTTCACCAGCTCCGCCACCAACCTGGCGCGCCTGGGCGGCGACGAATTCACGATACTGATTCCCGACCTGGAACGCGTCGAACATGCGCTCAACGTCGCGCACCGCGTCAAGGAAGCGATGCGCCGCCCCTTCCTCATCGACGGCAACGAGATCTTCGTCACGGCCAGCATCGGCATCTCGCTGTTCCCGGAAGACGGCGACGACTGCAATTCGCTGCTCAAATTCGCCGATACCGCCATGTACCACGCCAAGAACTGCGGCAAGAACAACGCCAAGCTGTACAGCTCGTCGCTGACGATGCAGATCATGAGCCACGTGAAGCTCGAAGTCGGTCTGCGCCGCGCCTTGCAGAACGACGAGCTCTATTTACTGTACCAGCCGCAGCTGGACGTGCGCTCGCTCGAGATCGTCGGCGTCGAGGCCCTGGTGCGCTGGCGCCATCCGGAACGCGGCATCATCTCGCCCAACGAATTCATCCCGCTGGCCGAGGAAACGGGCCTGATCGTGCCGATCGGCGAATGGGTGCTGCGCACCGCCTGCAACCAGGCGCGCGCCTGGCAGCGCGCCCTGCACCGCCCGGTGCGCATGGCGGTGAACCTGTCGGCCAAGCAGTTCAAGGACGAGAACCTGTCGCAGATCGTGCTGTCCGCGCTCGACGAGACGGGACTGGACCCGAAACTGCTCGAACTCGAACTCACCGAAGGCACGCTGATGGACGACGCCCGGGCCACCATGGTCACCCTCGACCAGCTGCGCGGCATCGGCGTCTACCTGTCGATCGACGACTTCGGCACCGGCTACTCGTCGATGAACTACCTCAAGCGCTTCGACGTGCGTGCCCTGAAAATCGACCGCAGCTTCATCTGCGGCCTGCCCCAGGATTCGGAGAACGCGGCCATCACGCGCGCCATCATCGCAATGGCGCATGGCCTCAAGATGGCGGTCGTGGCCGAAGGCGTCGAGACCGACGAACAGCTGCTCATGCTCGAGCAGTACGGCTGCGACCTGGTGCAGGGCTACTTCCTCGGCCATCCGTCGAGCGCCGACACCATCACCGAGATGCTCAGCACCGTGACCCTGGTGCTGCCCGCTCCTTGACAGTGTGGGGCGGCCGGCCGCACCGATCCGGGTGCGGCGGCCGCCTTACGGCGCCAGCGTCAGCGTGTGGCGCGCCGGGCCAGGCAACAGCGGCAGCGGCCGGCCCTGGACCCAGTCCCGATGCCCGTGCAGGAAATAGGGCGACAGCGGATGGCCGCTCTGCCCGCCCGGCATGTTGTACAGTCCCGCTTCCTCGCGACCGGGCGACACCGTCATCCGCATCGACTGGCCGAATGCCGGGCCTGCCACGCGCGGCATGTGGGCGTCCCCGGCCAGCCGGTCGGGCGGCACCGCCAGCCAGGGACGCAGCAGCGGCAGCGCCAGCGAGATCGGATGCGCGAACGCCGCCGTGTTGCGCGCGCCCCAGCTGGCCTGCTCCAGCGCCACACCCTCGTGCCCGAGCTCAGCGATCACCCGGTCGATCGCCGCCAGCTGCAGCGCGCGCCAGCTGCGCGATCCCGGCGGCAGCCAGCCATCGGGCGCCTCATCGAGCAGGCGCGCCACCAGCGCCGGCCAGCGCGGATTGGCCAGCGCCAGCGTCGCCTTCGGGTCGATCCCCGCCAGGCGGGCGTCGGCGCCGCCGAACAGCAGCGCGTGCAGCGCCCACATGAAGTCCCGTGCCAGCCGGTAGCCGACCGAATCGACGTCGGCGCGGCCGTTCCAGCTGGTCTCGAGCAGGCGCCGGAAGGCGGCGCGGCGCGGCTGACCCTGCAGGCTCGCCTGGTCGAGCACGGCGAGTGCCCGCGCGCGCCAGGGCGCGATGAAGAGCGCGCGGTCGTCCAGCGCCACCGCGAAGGCGCCCGCCTCGTCGGTGCGCGCGCCGAGCATGCGCAGGCGGTCGCGCAGCTGGCTGCTGCGCGCGCCGAGATCGTAGCCGCCGTCGCCCAGCAGCGCACTCCCCGGTCCCACCAGCGTGCGGCTGTTCGCGGTCGAGAGCTGGCCGTTGGGCGGATTGACCACGCGCGGGTAGGCTTCGGGGGCCAGCAGGCCGTCCCAGGTGGGCGTGCCGCCATCCGGCAACAACGCGAAACTGGCGCCGCCGGCGTCGCCCGAACGGCGCGGCAGGCGTCCGGCCACGGTCCAGCCGATATTCCCGGCGGTGTCGCCGGCGACGAAATTCTGGGCCGGAATGCCGTCACCGGCGGCGAGCGCGAGGGCCGCCTCGAGTGTCGGCGCCTCCTCCAGGCGCAAGTGATTGAGGTTGAGCGCACCGGGGTCGTGCGCGACCCAGTGCAGCGCGTAGCGCTTGGTCCCGACGGCGCGGATCGGTCCGAACGCGGTCTCGCGCACCACCAGGCGCTCGGCCGGCGCGCCCTTCACCGCGATCGTCTCGACCTGCTCGACCGGGCGCTCCCACCCGGCCGGCGTGCGCACCTGGCCCGGATGCGCATCGTCGACGACGAGTTCGACCAGGTCCAGGCAGTCGCCATAGCTGTTGGTGAAGCCCCAGGCCACCTTGCCGTTGCTGCCGGCGATCACCAGCGGCGGCGCGCCGGGCAGCGTCACCCCGACCAGGCGCCGTTCGCCGCCGCGCCCGTCCGGATAGACCAGCGCCAGGCGGTACCAGATGTTCGGCAGTTGCAGGCCCAGGTGCATGTCGTCGGAGACGATCGCCGCGCCCGTGACACTGCGGCTGCCGGCGATCGCATGGTTGTTACTGCCGACCATCTCGCCCTGCGCGCCCAGCGCCAGCGGCGCCGCCCGTCCCGGCGCCGCGCCCCACCAGGCGGGCGCCGTGGCGGGAAGCGGCGCATCCTCGAACCCGGCGGCGCCGTCGAGCGGGGCATCCCAACGCGAGCCCCGCGGCAGCAGGAAGGCCAGTTGCGCGGCGTCGCTGTGGGCGCGCAGCCAGCCGCGCGCCAGCTCGCGCGGCTCCTGGTTGCCCTGCAAGTCGATATACATCGCCCAGACCGCCAGCAGCGCATCCTCGGCACGCCAGGGCAGCGGCCGGGTGCCGGTCAGCAGGTATTCGAAGGGGCGCGCGCCAAGCGCGTCCAGGCCGTCGTTGACGCCGACGACATAGCGCTCGATAAACGCGCGGTCGCCCGGCGCCAGCGCGGCCAGTGCGCGCACGGCGCGTGCCCGGAAACGGTGCAGGCGACGCGCCCGGTCGAGCGGCAGCGCGCGCGCACCGAACAATGCGGCCAGCTCGCCGGCGGCCGTGCGGCGCAGTAAATCCATCTGGAAGAAGCGCTCCTGGGCATGCACGAAGCCGGTGGCGTAGGCGAGATCGGCGCGGCTGGCGCCGCGTATCAGCGGCACGCCGGCCGCGTCGCGCGCCACCGTGACCGGCGCGTCCAGCCGGGCGCCGACCCGCCGTCCGTCGAGCTGGGCCAGGCTGGCGCGCAGCAGCAGCGCGCTGGCCAGGGCGGCCACCAGTACCAGGCCCAGCAGGCCGAGCGCAAGACGCCTGGCCCAGGTCTTCAAGCGGCGTGCGCGCATCGCTCCTCCCTGTTGTTCTTCCTTGTGCGAACGATCTTGCCAGAAAAACCACAGCCGCGAAAGCGCTTCGCGGCGGACGGCCGGGCGTCCGATTGGACGGGTTCGAGCAGTGTCCGGAAACTTGCGCTAAGCTCGAAGCCAGGGACATTCACCGCGAAGGAGCTGGCAATGCGTCCAACGATCGTACTGGCGGCGGCGCTGCTGCTGAGCGCCTGCGCCACGCCGCAAGAACGTGCGGCGCGCAAGCAGGCGGAGATGGCGGACATGATCGCCGTCTACGGGCCTGCCTGCGACCGCCTCGGCTTCACCCAGCAAACCGACCAATGGCGCAGCTGCATCATCAGCCTGAGCACGAAGGACGAGGTGCAGCGCTATGGCGGCAGCGCCGGCTATGGCGGGCCGTGGGGCGGACGCTACTGGGGCGGCGGATACTGGGGCCGCGGCTGGTAATCGGCCCCGGCCCGTCAGCATCTAAGAACCTATCCCAGTAGGGAATGAGTCGTTGCTGACGCGCCTGACAAGCGGCTGCTGCGTTGCTCGTCGTTGCATGGCTCGCCATGCGGCCTCCTCGCGCCTTGCCCCCGCTTGCCATGCATCGTCATCAACTTCCTCCTCCCTACTGGGATAGGTTCTAAGTACGCCCGGGTCCACGCGCTGGAACGAGGGCCACCGGCGTGGATTCAGGAGTCCACCCTGGGTGAGCACCCTGGCTTGCGTGACGGCGCCGGCGACAGCGCCAGCAAACGCCGCGCGCATGTCGCTTTCGTGACCGCCTCGCGCGTGGCCAGCATGCGCTCGACCAGGCGCTGGGCATGCGCGACCAGCTGCGGATGGCGCACGTCGGGCGGGTGCAGCGACAGGCGGATCAGCGGCGCCTGCGCCATGCAGCGCGCGGCCAGGCTGGCGGCGAGCGGCGACAGCGCGCGCCCGGTGGCGTTCCTGGCCGTGTACACCAGCGAGGGCGCGCATACCGAGCGGCCCTGGCGCAGCAAGTGAAAGCGCGCGAAGGTGGTGGTGTAGGCAAACGCGAACTCGGGCAGCACGCGCCAGGCCGCCTCGCCCAGCAGCCAGGCCGGCGCCACGAAGCCCGATACCGGCCAGTCGCGCTGGCGAAACCATTCCAGCCCCAGCGCGATGCGCTCGCGGGCTTCGTTGGCCGCCAGCGCGGCGAATTCGCCTTCGCGCCGGGTGTAGACGCCGCGCAGGAAACGCTGGCCCAGGCCGGCCGAGGGCGGCGCCGTATCGAGATGGGTATAGCCGTGCAGGGCCAGTTCGTCGCCGCGCGCCAGCGCCGCGTCCAGGCCGGCGCGCATGGCACGCTCGTCGCGCTCGCTACTTGGGCGCGCGTGATAGCACGGCACCACCAGCCAGGTCAGGGGGATCTCGGCGACCCTGCGCATGGCCCGCGCCAGGCGCGCGCAGTCCTCCCAGGTGCCGGGCGCGACATCGTGGATCGAGACGCACAGCATCGGCGGCTCGTCCAGGGCGCGCTGCGCGTCAATCGGTGACACAGACACTCCTCGCTCCCGGTTCATCCAGGCCCCGCGTCCCCAGCACGGCCTGGTAGCGCCGCATCACCTGCGGCAGGATCTCGTTCCAGTCGTAGTACTCGGCCGCCTTGCGGCGCGCGTTGGCGCCCACCTGGACCAGGTCGCGCTGGTAGATGGCCTCGATCGCGGCGGCCAGGCTGTCGACGCAATTCGGCTGCGCGAGGATGCCGGTGTGCTCGTCGACCAGCTCGGCCACCCCGCCCCGGCTGGTGGCCACCACCGGCAGGCCGCAGGCCATGGCTTCCAGCACGATCAGGCCGAAGGTTTCGCAATCGCCCGGATGGACCAGCACGTCGCAGCTGGCCAGGAGGCGTGCCAGGTGGCGCTGGTTCGATTTGAACGGCAGGTAAGTGATCTGCGGATAGCGCGGCAGGTCGAGCCCGCCACCGACGAGCAGCAGATGATAGGGACGCCCCAGTTTGCGCACGGCTTCGACCAGCAGCGGCAGTTTTTTTTCAAGCGTGAAGCGCCCCGCGTACACGAGCAGGCGCGCATTGGCCGGCAGGCGCAGGTGTGCGCGCAAGGTCTCGACCCGGCGCGCCGGATGGAACACGCTGCTGTCGATACCCAGCGGCTGGTGGCGCGCATCGAGCACGCCCATCGCGCCGAGCTGCTCGACCATGGCGCGGCTGGGGGCCAGCACGAGGTCGAACTGGCGGTACAGGTGGGCCAGGTATTTGCAGGTGGCGCCCTCGGCCGCCAGGCCGAAGCGCGGCCGTACCAGGCGCGGCAGGTCGGAATGGTAGAAGGCGATCGCCGGCACGCCGAGGCGGCGGCGCAGGCGCAAGGCGGCCCAGGCACTGTGGCCGGCGTCGCCCGCTTCGATCAGGTCGGGCCTGGCCTGGCGCAGCAGGCGCGCGGGGGCACGCACCGAGGTCGGCATGCGAAAGCCGTTGATGCCGGGTAGCGCCACGGCCGGCACGCGCACCAGCGCCGGCGCGGCGCCGCCGCTGTCGACGTTCGGACTGAGGATGGTGTGCTGGACGCGGCCATGCCGCGCCAGCCAGCGCGCCTTGGCGTTCAGGTAGGTGCTCACGCCGTTGCCTTCGGCGGCGTAGAACATCGTGATATCGACTAGGTGCATGCTCGCCGGTCCCCTTGATCTGGACCCACGATAGCAGCGCACTTTCGATGCCGATTGCGCGCACGCAAACGGCCACCGGCGAATCAGTCGACCGGATTCTTGCCAGATATTCTCAGGTGCTGCGGCGGTCGAGCATGGCGCGCGCGATGGTGCCGGCGTCCACGTACTCGAGTTCGCCACCGACGGGCACCCCGCGCGCCAGTCGGCTGACCTTCAGGCCGCGCGCCTTGAGCATCTCGCTGATGTAGTGGGCGGTGGCTTCGCCCTCGTTGGTGAAATTGGTGGCCAGCACCACCTCGGCGACGACGCCATCGGCCGCGCGCCCCACCAGTTTATCCAGGTGCAGGTCTTTCGGGCCGATGCCGTCGAGCGGCGACAGGCGCCCCATCAGCACGAAGTACAGGCCCTTGTAGGTCAGGGTCTGCTCGATCATGATCTGGTCGGCCGGCGTTTCGACGATGCACAGCATGCTGCGCTCGCGCGCCTCGTCGGCGCACATCTCGCACACTTCGGTGTCGGCGAAGGTATTGCACAGCGCGCAGTGGTGCACCGAATCGACCGCCTGGTAGAGCGCGCGCGACAGCATCGCGGCGCCCTCGCGGTCGTGCTGCAGCAAGTGGAAGGCCATGCGCTGCGCCGATTTCGGGCCGATGCCCGGCAGGCGGCGCAAGGCCTCCGTCAGAAAATCGAGGGATTTCGACACGCTAGACCCCGCGCCAGGCGTCGAAGGCCGCGGCCGTCATGGTCGGGGTGAATTCCGTGATCTCGTAGCGCGCCAGGTCGGCCAGCGCGAACGGGTCTTCGCTCAGGATCCGCTCCAGGGCCGCGCGGCTGGGCGCGCGGGCCAGGATGATGCCGCCGTCGCGCGGCACCTTGGCGCCGGACATCAGGAAGATGCCGGCCGCATACTGCGCAGCAAGGTAGTCGCGGTGCGCGGCCAGACGCGCATCGATTTTCGCGAGCGGCGCGGTATAGCTGAGCGAAACGATGAACATGCGGCGACGATCAGAACGGCATCTTGAAGCCGGGCGGCAGGCCAGGCATGCCGGCGGTCAGGCCGCTCATCTTTTCGGCGGAGGTCGCTTCGGCCTTGCGCACGGCGTCGTTGAAGGCGGCGGCGACCAGGTCTTCCAGCATGTCCTTGTCGTCGGCCAGCAGCGACGGATCGATCTGCACGCGCTTGACGTCGTTCTTGCAGGTCATGGTGACCTTCACCAGGCCGGCGCCCGACTGGCCTTCGACTTCGATCAGGGCCAGCGCGTCCTGCGCCTTCTTCATGTTGTCCTGCATGGCTTGCGCCTGTTTCATCAAGCCTGCGAGCTGGTTTTTCATCATGGTATGGTTCTCCAATAAAACAATAGTGAGGGGGTGCTCAGACCGGCGGGCGCACCGAGCCGGGCACGACGAAAGCGCCCAGCGTGCGTTCCATGTCCTGGACGAAGGGATCGCGCGCGACGATGGCCTCGGCCAGGCGCTGGCGTTCTTCCTTCGCGGCCTTCGCCTCGGCGCTGGCCGTGTACCAGACCGGGCCGATTTCGGTCTCGACGGTAATGCGTTTGCCGACAAAAACATCCTGTAATGCGGCCTGCAGCTTCTCGCTGTTACCGCTGGCACGCAGGGTGTCGACCGGCACGCGCAGGCGGAACACGGCCGAACCGGCGTCGAGCTCGGCATCGGCGTGGCATTCGATCAGTTCGGTCTGCAAGGCCAGTTGTTGCGACACGCCGCGCAGCGGCAGGCGCGCGGCCAGCGCCGGCCAGTTGCCGTCCCAGTCCAGGCCCGGGACCGGCGTGACGACATAGGCATGCTGGGGCCGGGCCGGCGCCCGCGCCGCGACCGGGGCGCTGACCGGTGCGGCGACCGCGGCGGCGGCCGCTTCGTTGGCGACGGCGGTGTCTTCGGAAAATTCGGTGACCCAGGAAGGCGGCTCGTCGTCGGCGCCGGTGTTGGCGGCACGCGCCTGCGGCTGCTGGCGTGCCTCGGCCTGGGGGGCGGCGCCCGGACGCTCCCAGGGCGGCGCACTGCCGGCGGCGGGACCGGCGACCGGACCCGTGCCGGGCGCCGCGGGCGCCGCGCTCGGGCCGACATTGATCGGACGCGCGGACGCGGGAGCGGCGCCGGCCGTCGGCGCGGCCGCACCCGGCGCATCGGCACCGGGACGCTTGGGCGGCGAGCGCTGGCCCGACGCCGCGCGCGCCGCTTCGAGCGCCGCGTTGATGGCGGCGCGCGCGGAATTCACGGCCGGCGCCTGTTGCGCAGGCGCCGGCGCGGCGGCTGCCTGCGGCGCCGGTGCTTGCGGACGCGCCGGCGCCACGCTGGCGTGGCTGGCCACCGCTGCGGCGGCCGGCGCGGCACGCGGGGCGGGTGCGGGGGCGGCGCCGCGCGGGGCGGCGGCGGCGGCCGGCGCGGCGAGGCGCTCGGCCCCGCCCTGCCCCGGACGGAAGGCCAGCATGCGCAGCAAGGTCATGGTGAAACCGGCGTACTCGTCCGGCGCCAGGCCGATCTCGTTACGCCCGTGCACGGCGATCTGGTAGAACAGCTGCACTTCCTGCGGATCGAACGATTGCGCCAGGCGCAGGATATCGGCCAGCTCCGGCAAGTCTTGCGGCACCGCGTTCGGCACCGACTGGGCCAGCGCGATCCGGTGCAGCAGCGTGCCGAGGTCTTGCAGCGCGCCGTTGTACGACAGGCTGCGGCTGGCCATCTCGTCGGCCACGGCCAGCAAGTCGGCGCCGTTGGCGGCGGCCAGGGCGTCGAGCAGGCGCACCAGGTAGGATTGGTCGAGCGCGCCGAGCATGCCCTGCACCGCTTCGAGCGTGACGGCGCCGGCGGCGTAGGCGATGGCCTGGTCGGTCAGCGACAGCGCGTCGCGCATCGAACCGTGCGCGCCCTGGGCCAGCAGGCGCAGGGCCGGCTGCTCGAAACGCACGTCTTCCTGCCCCAGGATGTTTTCCAGGTGGCCGACGATATGGCCGGGCGGCATCTGCTTGAGATTGAACTGGAGGCAGCGCGACAGCACCGTCACCGGGATCTTTTGCGGGTCGGTGGTGGCGAGGATGAACTTGACGTGCTCGGGCGGCTCCTCGAGCGTTTTCAGCATCGAATTGAACGCGTGGTTGGTCAGCATGTGCACCTCGTCGATCATGTAGACCTTGAAGCGCGCATTGCTCGGCGCGTAGACCGCCTGCTCGAGCAGCTGGGCCATTTCGTCGACGCCGCGGTTGGAGGCGGCGTCCATCTCTATATAGTCGACAAAGCGTCCGGCGTCGATCGCGCGGCAGGCTTCGCACTGTCCGCAGGGCTGGGCCGTGATGCCACCCTGCCCGTCCGGGCCGATGCAGTTGAGCGACTTGGCAAGGATCCGCGAGAGCGTCGTCTTGCCGACACCGCGGGTACCCGTGAACAGGTAAGCGTGATGCAGGCGGCCGGACCCGAGCGCATGGGTGAGCGCGCGCACCACGTGCTCCTGGCCAACCAGCGTTTCGAAGTTCTTGGGACGGTATTTGCGGGCGAGGACTTGATAGGACATACCGCGATTTTACCGCAGATGGGCGCGGACGCGAACTTTCCCGGCTGAGGGAAAGTTCGCCCGGCAGGCTTGACAGGGTGGCAAAAACGGCCTGCGTTGTTCGGCTTACGCGGCGAGCAAGGCCGGGCCGGGCGCCGCGCTGTTCGCATGGTCGAGATGGAACACCGCGACCACCTCGGCCAGGTGCGCCGCTTCGCTCTTCAGGGCGCCGGCCGCCTGGGCCGCCTCGCGCACCATGCCGGCGCTGTCGCGGGTATCGGCGTCCATTGCCTGGACCGCTACACTGATGGCGGCGATCTCCTGGGCCTGCTCGCGGCTGGCGCCGCTGATTTCGCCGATGATGCCCGAGACCTTGTGCACGCTGTCGACTACTTCGGCCATCGTGTGCCCGGCCTGGCGCGCCAGCGTGCTGCCGGCGGTCACTTGCGCACTGGAATCCTCGATCAAGCCCTTGATTTCGCGCGCCGCGCCCGCCGAGCGCTGCGCCAGGTTGCGCACTTCACTGGCGACGACGGCGAAGCCGCGCCCCTGCTCGCCGGCCCGGGCCGCTTCGACGGCGGCATTCAGGGCCAGGATATTCGTCTGGAAGGCGATACCGTCGATCACGCCGATGATGTCGGCGATCCGGCGCGAGGCGGCGTCGATCGCTTCCATGCGTTCGACCACTTGCGACACCACCTGCCCGCCGCGCGCGGCCACGCTGGACGCGGAGCCGGCCAGGACATCGGCCTGGCGCGCGTGTTCGGCGTTCTGGCGCACGGTGCCGGTCAGCTCGGCCATGGAGGCGACGGTGGCGCGGATCGACGCGGCCTGGCGCTCGGTGCGCTGCGACAATTCGGCGCTGCCGAGGGCGATCTGGTGCGAGGCCGAACTGGTGTTGTGCACGCTGTGCTGGACGCTGGCCAGGGCGCGCTGCAACAGCTTGATTACTTTCTGCAAGGCGCGGCCGCTGTCGCTGCGAGCAGGCAACTGGGCACGCAGGTCGATCGCGCCATTCGCCGCCTGCAAGGCAGCGACGCTGACGTGCAATTCAGCCGATTGCACCGCTTCGCGCTGGAGCACGCGGGCCAGGTAGCACAGCACGATCGTCTCCGCGACGACATAGCCGGCATGCACCAGCACGATGCCGATGCCGGGCTCGACCAGGCAGCGCACGCCATATCCGAGTTCTTGCAGGTAATTAAAGGACAGGTGGTGCAGCGCCGTGACGGCGGCCGCGAACACGATCACGCGCCAGTCGCGGTAGCACAGCAGGAAGGCCAGGGCCACGAACAGGCCGAAATGCAGCTCGTCGCGCCCGCCGCCCTGGTGAATGTGCAGCGCGCACATGACGATCAGGCCGAGCGCGGTGACCATCCGCGTCAAGACGGTGCCGCCGGCGAGGAGCATCGCCACGGTGGGAAGCGCGGCGGCGGGGATGCCGACCGCCAGTGCCCAGCCGAGCGTATCGTGCATGCCGGACAGTGCCAGGGCCACGCCGAACATCGCCCACAGAATCATGACCATCAGGCGGTCCGCCCGGTGCGCGTGGCGGCGCAGTGCCTCATCGACGTGCAAATTGCTAATCGCCTCCCCGATTTATTGAAATTATTGAAGGGGCAGAGATTACAACAAAAATATTGCCGAAAGGAATTAAAATTTAATGAAAGCGGGACAGGCTCTCCCGCTAAAGCCACTTGTCAAACAATTGTTTTTCAAACCAAACAATTGTTCGGGACAAAATACTGGAGGGCATGCCAGACGCGAAGTCAAACCAGGGGAAGAACGACGGGAGGGGGATACAACGAAGGAGGCGAGCCTGATCTGCGGCACTTGCGGTGAACGGCTTTGGCTGCTTCGTTCCCGACCTGACCAGGTAAACCATGCCACAATGCGCAGGGGCCCGCCAGACCGCATTATAACCGACGCCACGCGCTTGTGGCGCCGATTTTATTCTGACGAGAAACGGGCGGCCCGGCGCCACCCTCTTGAGTTAAATACCCAGTTCCTGCCAGATGGTGTCGATCCGCGTCTTGATCTCGGGCGACATCGTGATCGGCGTGCCCCATTCGCGGTTCGTTTCGCCCGGCCACTTGTTGGTGGCATCGATCCCCATCTTGCTGCCCAGGCCACTGACCGGCGACGCGAAGTCGAGGTAATCGATCGGCGTGTTATCGGCCAGCACCGTGTCGCGCGTCGGATCGACCCGGGTCGTGATCGCCCAGATCACTTCTTTCCAGTCGCGCACATCAACGTCCTCGTCGACCACGACGATGAACTTGGTATACATGAACTGGCGCAGGAAGCTCCACACCCCGAACATGACGCGCTTGGCGTGGCCGGCGTACTGCTTCTTGATCTGCACCACGGCCATGCGGTAGCTGCACCCTTCCGGCGGCAAATAGAAGTCGGTGATTTCGCTGAACTGTTTTTGCAGCAGCGGAATGAAGACTTCGTTCAGCGCCACGCCCAGCACGGCCGGCTCGTCGGGCGGCTTGCCGGTATAGGTCGAGTGATAGATGGGGTCGCGCCGCATCGTGATGCGGTCGATGGTAAACACCGGGAAACTGTCCTGCTCATTGTAATAGCCGGTATGGTCGCCATACGGGCCTTCCATCGCATGCTCGAAGCCCGACGGGTGGTTCGCATCCGGATAGATATGGCCTTCCAGCACGATCTCGGCCGACGCCGGCACGCGCAACTCGCTGCCGATGGCTTTCGTCAGCGTCGTGCGCTGGCCGCGCAGCAAGCCGGCGAACTGGTATTCGGACAGGCTGTCCGGCACCGGCGTGACCGCGCCGAGGATGGTGGCCGGATCGGCGCCCAGGGCCACGGCCACCGGATACGGCTGGCCCGGGTTGGCGATCGCGTGTTCGCGGAAGTCGAGGGCGCCGCCGCGGTGCGCCAGCCAGCGCATGATCACCTTGTTCGGCCCCAGCACCTGCTGGCGGTAGATGCCCAGGTTCTGGCGCTTCTTGTTCGGCCCCTTGGTGATCACCAGGCCCCAGGTGATGAGGGGCGCGATGTCGCCCGGCCAGCAATGCTGGATCGGCAGGCGACCCAGATCGACGTCATTGCCTTCCCAGACGATGTCCTGGCAGGGCGCGCCCTTGACTTCCTTCGGCGCCATGTCCCAGACCGCCTTGACGAGCGACCCGAGGCCCATCAAGTCCTTGAAGCCGCGCGGCGGCTCCGGCTCCTTCAGGCGCGCCAGCACGTGGCCGATGCGGCGCAGTTCGCCGACACTGTCGGCGCCCATGCCCATCGCGACGCGCTGCGGCGTGCCGAACAGGTTGGTCAGCACCGGAATCGCATGGCCGACGGGATTTTCGAACAAGAGCGCCGGTCCACCGGCGCGCAGCACGCGGTCCGAGACCTCGGTCATCTCGAGATACGGCGAAACCGGGGCAGTTACACGCTTTAGATCGCCATTTAGTTGCAATTGGGACATAAAATCCCGAAGATCCGAATATTTCATCAAGTTTTGCTTGTTTTTTCGATTGCTTGAGGTTAATCAAATTGAACAGCCAAGTGTTTGATTTGGCAAGGTATTGCTGAGCTCAGCCGCAAAAAGTCAGATCTAAAAGTAATAAAGCCCAGTCGTGCTAGTATTGACTTGGTATAAACGACCTCCTACAATCGCACCTACTTGATGAGACGGCCATTTTTAAAAGCAGATTGTAGCTGCTCTCATAACTTCACGGGGTCGGGGCCCCAACGACATTTTTAAGGAGTGTTTCCTCCAGGCTTCTGCCTGAACCCCCGACACAGTTGTTGAGCCACTGGACCATCCCCATCGGGCATCGGCCAGCTGAAGCAAAGCAATGACGGCGTTTCGGTCTTCCACACTTGGGAGCCCTGACGATTTTTCTGATGCACGGCATTGGTAACTGCGCAGCGCCTGGAGCGATGCGACGGGATCCTTTTCGCCGCGACAAAGGGGACTTCGATGATCAATCGTTTGTTCGGTACGAGCGCAAGGCTCGTCCAATCCATGGCCAGCCAGCCAGTCACGTTTTCACAAGTGAGCAAAACGGCGCGTGGTCTGTTGACCACAATGCAACACACGTTGACCGTGTTCGGTCTCTCGGCAGTGGCAGTACTGGGCCTGCTCTATACCAACCCGGATGTGGCCAGGAAAGTATCCGGCCTGCTGTATCCGGAATCGATCGCTCCCGCCTCCGTTGGCACGCTGGTCGCGACCGCGACGCCGGCGCCGGTCAAACCTGTCGCGCAGGACACGGCCCAGGAGCCGGTCCCGGCGAAGCTGCTCGGTAACACCAGGCAGCAGCAAAACGTCACTTCCTGGCTGGCCAAGCGCTACCGGGTGGCCGGCGACGCGGCCAACATGCTGGTCTCGACGGCCTACATGACGGCCCACGAGATCAAGCTCGACCCGCTGCTGATCCTGGCCGTGATGGCGATCGAATCGGGCCTCAATCCCTTCGCGGAGAGCCCGATGGGCGCCAAGGGCCTGATGCAGGTGATGGCCAAGGTCCACCACGACAAGTTCGACGAAGTCGGCGGCGCCCAGGCCGCGCTCAATCCGGTCGCCAACATCCGTGTCGGCGCGCTGATCCTGAAGGATTACGTCAAGCGCACCGGTTCGGTCGAAGGCGGCTTGAAGACCTACGTCGGCGCAGCCGACATGGAAAGCGACTCCGGCTACGGCGCCAAGGTCCTGGCCGAATACCAGCGCCTGAAGCAGGTTGCAGGCGGCAAGAAGGTTCCGACCACCAACGTCGCCCCGCCGGCGCAGCTGGTCGTCAAGTCGGCCCCCGCCGCCCATCCGGCCGCGGCCGCGCCGAAGGCCGAGGAAGCGCCTGTCGCCGAACCGCATGCGGAAGCCCTGGCGACGCTCTAAGCGCGCCTCCACGGCAGGTTCGCATCACCCGGCCACCGCTTGCGGTGGCTTTTTCATGGGCGGGATCGACGCGACATGACCGGGCATGAAAAAAGCCACCGTGCCTGACGGCAACGGTGGCTTTTCGTCCTCCCTACTATATAGAGAGGGAAAGATCAGCGGCGGGCGGCGGCCGCGACCTCGTCCGGGCGCAGCTGCGATGCCAGCTTGTCGAGCACGCCGTTGACGTACTTGTGGCCGTCGATGCCGCCGAAGGACTTGGTCAGCTCGACCGCTTCGTTGATGACGACGCGGTACGGGATGTCCGGGTGGTTCTTCAGCTCATAGGCGCCCAGCAGCAGCACGCCGTGTTCGATCGGCGACAGTTCGGCCACGGTGCGGTCGATCAGCGGGGCGATCGATTCGCGCAGCGCGACCGAGGTCGCGATGGTGCCGTTGAGCAGGGTCGAGAAATACTCGCCGTCGGCCTTGTCGAAGCCGTGGGCGGCGCGGATGTTGTTGGCGACCTGGGTCGATGGCTCGTTGTTGAGCAGCCATTGGTACAGGCCCTGGAGCGCGAACTCGCGTGCGCGGTGGCGCGGGGTGCGGTTCTTGCTCGGATTGGCGTGGGTGGTGTTGTCGGTCATGTTCGTCCTTCGATTACTCTTCTTCTTCCTCGGGGTGCAGTTCCTCGAGCGCCAGCAGCAGGTTGGCCATCTCGACCGCGACCTTGGCCGCGTCGGCGCCTTTTTCCGCCATGCGCACTTCGGCCTGCTCGTCGGTCTCGGTGGTCAGGACCGCGTTCGCGATCGGGATGCCGTAGTCCAGGCCGATGCGGGTGATGCCGGCGCCCGACTCGTTCGACACGAGCTCGAAGTGGTAGGTCTCGCCGCGGATGACGGCGCCGAGCGCGATCAAGGCGTCGAACTGCTGGGTATCGGCCATCTTTTGCAGGGCCAGCGGGATTTCCAGCGCGCCCGGCACGGTCACGTGCAGGATGTCTTCGTCGGCCACGCCCAGGCGTTTGAGCTCGGCCAGGCAGGACGACAACAGGCCATGCCCGACATCGGCATTGAAGCGCGCCTGCACGATCCCGATGCGCAGGTCCTCGCCCGTCATGTTGCTTTCATAAGTTCCTACCGTCATGGCTGCCCTCTTCTGTTCGTATGAATAATATGGATGGTACTGCGTCAGGCCGATGGGCTCGCGATATACCCGGTCACTTCCAGGTCGAAGCCCGTCATCGACGGCATCTTGCGCGGATTGGCGAGCAGTTTCATCTTGCCCACGCCGAGTTCCTTCAGGATCTGGGCGCCGATGCCGTAAGTGCGCAAGTCCATCGTCGCCGCGCGGCCGGTCGGACGCGCGCCGGGCGCGTCGAGCGAACTGAACTGGGCGAACAACTGCTCGGCCGTCTCGCCGCAATTGAGCAGGACGAGAATGCCGGAATCGGCCTTCTTGATCGCTTCCATCGCCGAGGCCATGGTCCACGAATGCGTCGTGGCGCGGTGTTCGAGCACGTCCAGGATCGACACCGGCTGGTGCACGCGCACCAGCGCTTCGGTCTCGCGCGCAATCTCGCCGTGCACCATGGCCAGGTGGGCCGAGCCGCTCGGCTTGTCGCGGTAGGCGATCAGCTGGAATTGGCCGTGCGCCGTGTTCAGGGTACGCTCGGCAACGCGCTCGACCAGGCTCTCGTTCTCGCTGCGGTAATGGATCAGGTCGGCAATCGTGCCGATCTTCAGGTTGTGTTCCTTGGCGAACTCGATCAGGTCGGGCAGGCGCGCCATGGTGCCGTCTTCCTTGATGATCTCGCAGATCACCGACGCCGGCGACAGGCCCGCCATCTCGGTCAGGTCGCAGCCCGCCTCGGTGTGGCCGGCGCGCATCAGGACGCCGCCCTTGACCGCGCGCAGCGGGAAGATATGGCCCGGCTGCACCAGGTCGTCGGGTTTCGCGTTCTTCGCGACGGCGACCTGGATGGTGCGGGCGCGGTCGGCGGCCGAAATACCGGTGGTCACGCCCTCGGCCGCTTCGATCGAGACCGTGAAGTTGGTGCCGAAGGAGGTGCCGTTCCGGCTCGTCATCATCGGCAGCGCGAGGCGGTCGCACATGTCCTCGGACAGGGTCAGGCAGACCAGGCCGCGCGCGTGGCGGATCATGAAATTGATGGCTTCGGGGGTGACGAAGTCCGCGGCCAGGACCAGGTCGCCCTCGTTTTCGCGATCTTCTTCGTCGACCAAAATGACCATGCGGCCGGCGCGAAGTTCGGCAACGATTTCCTGGGTACTGGCGATAGACATGCGGATTTCCTTGAAACGGTGACGCGTCGTGCGTAATCCGCTATTTTAAAGGATTTACCGGCTTGTAACCGAGTCGATGCAAGGAACTCGGCAGGACTTTCGCACCGGCGCTGTGGTTGAATGAATACTGAACGTTGCACGCATGCAACAAAGTGCATTTGATCAAAATCAATTGTTAAATATTATGTTTTAATAAGCAACTTTATGCTGTGTGCGACATCCGCGGGACTATGATTGCGCGGAGAGTGGTTTAACGTGCCGGCGTGCTGCCGTCGGTGCCTATTTGGAGTAGTCATGCTGGTACTGAAACTTGTTCGTCAGTTCACCGCCGCAGCCCGGGAAGCGTATTGATGGCCACCATCCTCATCGTCGATGACCGCCCGAGCAACCGCGCCTACCTGATGGCGCTGCTCGGCTTCACCGAACACCGCCTTCTGGAAGCCGAAGATGGCGCATGTGCCCTGCAGCTGGTGCGCGCCGAGCGGCCCGACCTGATCATCACCGACATCCTGATGCCGACCATGGACGGCTACGAGTTCGTCCAGCGCCTGCGCGCCGACCGGGCGCTGGCCGCGACGCGCGTGATCTTCTACTCGGCCGTGTACGCCGAACGCGAGACGGTGGCGATGGCGCGCAGCTGCGGCGTCCAGACCGTCCTGAGCAAACCGTCGGACCCGCAGGACATCATGGCGGCCGTGAACGCCGAACTGGGCTTGTCGAGCGCCGCCGCGCTGCGGGAAGACGCGCGCGGCCCGGCGCGCGCCGCTGCCGGGGTGCCCGCGCCGCTCACGCCGTCGAGCGGCAACCGGCTCGGCGCGCGCCTGGCCGCGCTCGAGGACATGTGCCTGCGCCTGGCCGGCGAGCGCCGCGTCGATGGCCTGGTCGACGCCTTCCTGCAGGCGGCCGCGCGCATCCTCGACGCCGACCAGCTCGCGCTGTGCCTGCTCGAGAGCGACGAGCGCACCGTCTGCCACCTGGCCGCGCGCGGCCTCGAGAGCGCTGTCCTGCTGCCGCATGCGACCGGTCCGCGCCTGCCCGGCGCGCTGACGCAGGCGCGCCAGACCCTGCTGCTGGCCGAGGGCGATCCGCTGCTGGCCACCCTGCCGCCCGGCCTGCCGCGCTGCGGCTCCTTCCTCGGCCTGCCGGTGCGCGACCTGCGCAACCTGTACGGCTGGCTGTACTTCGTGCGTGCCCCGAGCGCGGCGCCCTTCGATCCGGACGACGAGCGCTGGGCCGCGGCGCTGGCCGCCCACGTCGCGGTGGCCTACGAAAACCTGAACCTGTACGCCGTCGTCCAGCGCCACGCCGCCCAGCTGCAGCTCGAAGCGAACGCGCGCGCCCTGGCCGACGCCGCGCTGCGCGAGAGCAAGCACCGGCTCGAGCTGTCGCGCCAGGTCTTCGACAGCACCCAGGAAAGCATCATGATGACCGATGCCAGCGCAAATATCGTCGCGGTCAATCCGGCATTCGAGCAGATCACGGGCTTTCGCGAGGCCGAGGTGGTCGGCCTGAACCCGCGCGTGCTGCGCTCGGGCCGCCACGAAGCGCCCTTCTACCGCGCGATGTGGAACGGCCTGGAGCAGGATGGCCAATGGCGCGGCGAGATCTGGAACCGGCGCAAGAACGGCGAAGTCTACCCGGAGCGCACCAGCATCAGCGCGGTGCGCGACGCCGACGGCAAGCTGACCGCCTATGTCTCGGTCTCGACCGACCTGTCGGCACTCAAGGCCGCCCACAACCAGCTCCACTTCCTGTCGAACCATGACGCCCTGACCCTGCTGCCGAACCGCTCGCTGTTCCACGACCGCCTGCAGCAGTCGATCGCGGCGGCGCGGCGCGACGGCAGCCAGCTGGCCCTGCTGCTGGTGAACGTCGACCGGCTCTCGCGCATCAACGACAGCCTGGGACACGCCGCCGGCGACGCGCTGCTGCGCGAAGTGGCGCGCCGCGCCGGCGCCATCGCCGGTCCCACCGACACCGTGGCGCGCCTGTCGGGCGACGAATTCGTGCTCCTCACCAGCTGCGAGGATACCGAGGACATCATCCTCAAGGCCCAGCGCCTGATCGAAGCGATCGCCCAGCCGCATGCGGTGGACGGGCATGACGTCGTCGTCACCGGCAGCATCGGCATCAGCGTCTTCCCGCGCGACGGCAACGAACCCGGCGACCTGCTGCGCGCCGCCGACGCGGCCCTGGCGCACCAGAAGGACGCGGGGCGCAACGGCTTCCGCTTCTTCAAGGGCGAAATGAACGACCAGGCGATGCGCTGGCTGGCGCTCGAAACGCGCCTGCGGCGCGCCATCGGCCAGGCCGAACTGGCGCTGCACTTCCAGCCGCAGGTGGCGCGCGCCGATGGCCGCGTGCTCGGCATGGAAGCGCTGCTGCGCTGGCACAGCTCGGAGCTGGGCCGGGTCTCGCCGGCCGACTTCATTCCGCTGGCCGAGGACACCGGCCTGATCCTGCCGATCGGCGACTGGGTGATCCGCCAGGCCTGCCTGCAGAACAAGGCCTGGCAGGATGCGGGACTGCCGCGCGTGCCGGTCGCGGTCAACGTCTCGGCCCACCAGTTCAAGGCCGGCACCGTGCCGGCCGTGGTGCGCGCGGCACTCGCCGAGACGGGCCTGGATGCCTGCTATCTCGAGGTCGAGCTGACCGAAAGCGTGATGATGGGCGATACCACGGCGGCCGAGGCCCAGCTGGCCGAGTTGCGCGCGATGGGCGTTTCGCTCTCGCTCGACGATTTCGGCACCGGCTATTCCTCGCTCGGTTACCTGTCGCGCTTTTCGCTCGACAAGCTGAAAATCGACCAGGCCTTCGTGCGCAACATCACCACCGACCCGCGCAGCGCCGCCATCGCCCAGGCCACGATCGCGCTGGCCGAAGGCCTGTCGCTGAAAGTGGTGGCCGAAGGCGTGGAAACCCTGGCGCAGCGCGACTTTCTCGGCAAGATCGGCTGCGAAGTGCTGCAGGGTTACCTGTACAGCATGCCGCTGCCGGCGCGGGAAATGGAACTGCTCCTGCTGGCGGGGTGCGTCAAGGTCTGAACTCACCATCGGCTGCGGGCGGCCCGTACAATGGCCGCCCGACGCCTATCAACGGAAACGCCGATGTTCGCCCACTTCGTTCGCAACGCCTGTCTCGCCGCCGTCCTCCTGACCCAGTCCTTCGTCGCCGGCGCGGCGCTGAAGCTGGACGCGCCGATCCCGGTCGGTCCCCAGGTCAAGGTCGGCAAGCTGGCCAACGGCCTGACTTACTACATCCAGAAGAACACCCGCCCCGAGCGCAAACTCGAACTGCGCCTGGTGGTGAAAGCCGGCTCGATCCTCGAGGACGACGACCAGCAAGGCCTGGCGCACTTCGTCGAGCACATGGCCTTCAACGGATCGACCCATTTCAAGCAGCATGAACTGGTCGACTACCTGCAATCTGTCGGAGTCAAGTTCGGCGCCGACCTGAACGCGTACACCTCGTTCGACGAGACCGTGTATGTGCTGCCGATCCCGCTCGACCGTCCCGAGAACCTGGGCAAGGCCTTCCAGGTCCTGGAAGACTGGGCGCACGGGCTGACATTCGACGAAGCGGTGATCGACAAGGAACGCGGCATCGTGCTCGAGGAACTGCGGCTCGGCAAAGGCGCGGGCGACCGCATCGGCAAGCAGCTCTACCCGAAGATCTACAACGGCTCGCGCTATGCCGAGCGCCTGCCGATCGGGAAGGAGGAAGTCCTGCGCAGCTTCCAGCCCGACACGCTGCGCCGCTTCTACCGCGACTGGTACCGGCCGGACCTGATGGCGGTGGTGGCGGTCGGCGACGTCGATCCGAAGACCATCGAAAAACTGGTCAAGGCGCACTTCTCGAAGCTGCGCAACCCGACGCCGAGCCGGCCGCGCGTCTACGCCGACATTGCGCGCCGCGAAGAGACCGAGGCCGTCGTCGTCACCGACCGCGAAGCCGGCAGCAACGGCATCCTGATCCGCTACCCGGTGCTGCCGGTACGCGAGCCGGAGACGGTGCGCGGCTACCGCGAGCAGCTGGTCGAAGGCCTGTTCGGCGGCATGCTGGGCGCGCGCCTGCAGGAGCTGTCGCAGCAGGCCGAGCCGCCTTTCCTGCGCGGCGGCAGCGCCCTGAGCAAACTGACGCCCTTCCATACCTCCTTCAATGCCAGCGCCGTGGTCGGCCCGGGCGGCGCGCCGAAGGCGATCGAGGCGCTGGTGCGCGAAAACGAACGGGCACGCCGCTACGGCTTCGGACAAGCCGAACTCGATCGCGCCAGGAAGAACATGCTGCGCTCCTACGAGCGGATCTACAACGAGCGCGATAAGACCGATTCGGGCGCCTATGTCGGCGAGTACATGCGCAACTTCCTGCAGCACGAACCGATTCCCGGCATCGCCGCCGAATACGGCTACGCCACCCGGATGCTGCCCGGCGTGACGCTCGACGAGATCAACGCCTTCACGCGCCGCACCATCCCCGCCAACTCGGGCAAGCTGGTGATCTATACCGGCATCGCCGGCGCGGACGCGCCGCCGCAGGGCGAAGCGCTGCTGGCCGCGCTCGCCGCGGCGGAACAGGCCGAGGTCGCGCCGCACGAGGAAAAGGCGCTCGGCACCCGCCTGATGGCACAGCCGCCGACGGCCGGCACCATCGTCTCGGAGTTCGATGACAAGGCGCTCGGCCTGACCCACCTGACGCTCTCGAACGGCGTCAAGGTGATCCTCAAGGCCACCGACTTCCGCAACGACCAGGTGGTGATGAGCGCCGCGCGCTACGGCGGCCAGAGCCTGTACGGCGACGCCGACATCCTCAACGCGCGCTACGCCAGCGCGATCGTGGCCAGCATGGGCTTGCAGGCGTATTCGCCGCTCGACCTGTCGAAGGTCCTGGCCGGCAAGGCGGCGGCGGTGACCATGGGCCTGTCGGGCTACAGCGAAGTGGTGGGCGCCTCGTCCGGCGCGACCGACATCGAGACCATGCTGCAGCTGGTGTGGCTGCGCTTCGACGCCGTGCGGCGCGACGACGGCCTGTTCAAGTCCTTCATCGGCAAGCAGGTCGACAGCGCGCGCAACCGCCTGGCCGAGCCCGGCGCGCGCTTCGGCGACACCGTGGTCTCGACGCTGTATAACGGCCACCCGCGCGCCCCGCGTCCGCTGCGTCCCGAGGAATTCGGGCAGATCAGCCTGGAACGCAGCATGGCGATCTACCGCGAGCGCTTCTCGAGCGCGCAAGGGCTCACCTTCGTCATCGTCGGCAGCTTTGACAAGAACGCGATCAAGCCGCTGCTGGCGACCTATCTCGGCAGCCTGCCCACGCCCCCGATCACGGCCGCCTGGCAGGACGTCGGCCTGCGGCCGGTCAAGGGCGTGGTCAAGCGCGCGGTCTACAGCGGCAGCGAACCGAAAAGTACGATCTCGCTGACCTTCACCGGCGAGGCGCCCTTCTCCGAGGCCGAGCAGATGCGCCTGCAAGCCCTGGTCGAAGTGCTCAACATCCGCATCATCGAGGTGCTGCGCGAGCAGATGTCGCTGATCTACGGCGGCAGCGCCGGCGCCCAGCTGGGCCGCATCCCCTACGGGAACTACACGCTCGCCGTCACCCTGCCGACCGGCCCCGACAACGTCGACAAGGTGCTGGCCGCCACCTTCGCCGAATTCGAGCGCCTCAAGCGCGACGGGCCGAGCGCGGCCGACCTGGCCAAGGTCAAGCAGAACTGGCTGCAGAACTTCCGCAAGGCGCTGCGCGAGAATGGCTACTGGCTGGGACGGATCCAGTCGGCGCTGCTGGACGGCACCGACCCGGCCGCGATCCTGACCCATGAGGAACGCGTCAACGCCCTCGGCGCGCTCGACGTGCAGGACGCGGCGCGGCGCTATCTGAATACCGAGAATTACGTGCAGGTGGTGCTGTATCCGGAAAAGAAGGCCGAGGCCGCGAAAGCGCCGGCGGACTGACGCCCTATTTCAGATACGTCTCGAACCACTCCAGCGTGCGGCGGCGCTGATCGCGCTGGTGCTCGGGTTTGCGTATCGCATGCCCCTCGCCGTCGTAGATCACCAGCGCGGTCGGCGTGCCGATGGCGCGCAGGCCGTGCCAGAACTCCATCGACTGCACCGCCGGCGTCTCGACGTCGCGCTCGCCCACGTACAGCAGGGTCGGCGTTTTCGCGTTCTTGATCGATTCGATCGGCGAGGCGGCGCGGTAGATGGCCGGATCGTCGTACATGGCGGCGCCGAAGAAGGGCACCATCCACTGGTCGATGCCGTTCTGGCCGTAGTAGCTGACCCAGTTGGCGATGCCGGCGCCGGCCACCGCCGCCTTGAAGCGATTGCTGTGGGTGACGCCCCACATCGTCATGAAGCCGCCATACGAGTGGCCCATCAGGCCCAGGCGCGCGCCGTCGATTGGCGCCTCCCTGAGCACGGCGTCGACCCCGGCCAGGATGTCGCGCCAGTCGCCGCCGCCGAAGTCGCGCCGGTTCGCCATCGTGAATGCCAGGCCCTGGCCATAGCTGCCGCGCGGGTTCGGCTGGAACACGTAGAAGCCGCGCGCCGTCAGTTCGCGCACCAGCGGGTTGCCGAACTCGCCGGCGGCGACGAAGCGCGGCGTGGCCGCCGACGCCGGTCCGCCGTGCACCAGCACCACCATCGGATGGCGCTGTCCGGCGCGCGGATTGCGCGGGCCGACCAGCCAGCCCTGGCTGCGCTGGCCTCCGTTGGTCCAGGCCAGGCTGCGGCTCGACACCTGCGGCGCGAAGTGGGCGTTGTCGCTGGTGATCGCGGCCAGGCGCGGCAGGCGCCCGGCGACGATGCGCGGCGCCTGTTCGAAGCTCTCGTGCACCGACACGGCCGCGCTGCCGTCGGCGCTGAACACGAAGCGCCCGTCGTGCGACCCGTTCGCCGTCACCGCGCCGCTCCACAAGGTGCGCGCGCTGCGCGCCGCCGGGTCGACCGCGACCACGGCCATTTCGCCGCCCTGCAGGCTCGAGGCCAGCAAGCCCTCGCCCTTCCAGGCGAGGCCATTGAACGAGCCGGCATAGCCCGGCGTGACGTCGAGCGGCTCGCCGCCGGCGAGGGGCACCGTGAACAAGTCGCCGCCGACCGAACCGAAGTCGCTCATCAAGCCGCCCACGAAGGCGACCGTGCGCCCATCCGGCGAGACGTGCGGCAGGCTCATTTGCATCTTCGGGGCCGCGATGATGCGCAGCGCGCCGCTGTGCAGCTCCACGTGGCCAAGGCTCGCGACCCACCAGTTGTTGTCGCCATTGCCCTGCGCGCTGGTGGCGACGAAACCCTGTCCGTCCGGGGTCCAGTCGTATTCGTAGACATAGGTGTCGGGCGGCGAGACCAGGCGCAGCACGCCGCCTGCGCTTGGCGCCAGCGCGATGCGCTGGGCGTCCTCGGCGACGCCGATCTCGCCGACCTGGCGCGCGCCCGCCTCCACCGCGCCGGTCTGCTTTTTCGCGCCCACCGTCGCCAGCAGCGCGATGCTGGCGCCGTCGGGCGCCCAGCGCGCGCTGTTGGCCACGCCCTTCACCGTGGCGGCGGGGATGAGTTTGCCGTCGCGCGCCACCCACAGCGTGGCCGTGCCCTCGCTCTGGTCGGCGCCGATGAAGGCGAGCGCCTTGCGGTCGGGCGACCAGCTCGGCGCATCGTAGGCGCAGCGCGCGCAGGGATCGTATTCGGACGTGATACGCCCGCTGGCGGCATCGCGCACGACGATGCGGCCGTGGGCGCGCTGGCCCGGCACGCCGGGATCGTTCGATTCGATCGCGGCCACCGCTTCGCCGCCGCCGCTGATGGCCACGTGCCGGTACTCGCGCATCTGCGCGCCCTGCCCAGCCGCCGCGGCAAGCAAGGAACAGCCCAGCAACCCGGCAGCCAGCGCGGCCCGCGCCCATGCGTCCAGTTTCATCTCGTCTCCCCGAGCAAGCTCATGTTTGATTTGGAGGGCAGTCTACGCCCATTTACCTGGGTCTGGAGCGCAACATATTTCATGCAGGCGGAATAATCTTGCTTGCACTTAAGAAATTCGATGGCGGATCGTTGACGCAGAGCTAAAGTGGAAATTCGACCTCAGCAGGAGTTGACAATGATCTACAAGGACAACGACAACAAGATGCCCGTCGTCGCGATCTTGATGCGCATGCTGGCGCTGGCGGGACCGGACAAGCGGCCCCTGATCGAACGCGAGCTGCGCATGATGCGCGCCGGGATCGCGACCGAGCGCGAGGCGGCCGCCTTGATCGACATGTACCTGAAGGATTCGACCCGGAGCGCCGTCGTGCACGACCTGCGCCTGGTGTCGAACGACGGCCGGGCGGCGCAGATCGACCACCTGCTGATCCACCGCTCGCGCCGCTTCTACCTGCTCGACACGAAGCACTTCGCGCACGGCCTCCGGATCACCGAGGATGGCGATTTCCAGCGCTGGGACGAGGCCGCGCGCCAGTTCGCGCCGATCCCCTCGCCCCTCGACGAACTGACGCGCCAGATTTCCACGCTGCGCGACGCGCTCGAACCCCTGGGCCTGGACGACGCCCCGGTCGACACCCTGGTGCTGCTGGCGCCGAACGCGCGCATCGAGCGCCCGCGCCGCTTCGACAGCGCGCGCGTGATCAAGGCCGACCAGTTCATGGAAAGACTGAACAACGGCCGCGACGCCGCCCCCATGCAAACCGCGCTGGGCAACCTGAACCGGACAAGAATGTCCGATTCGATCGGCGATATCGCGCACAAACTGATCGCCCTGCACCGCCCTTCGACGGCCGATACCCTGGCCAGGTTCGGGCTGCGGCGCCATGCACCGGAACTGCAATCGCAGGCGGCGCACGACGAGCCGGCGCCGCAGGCCCACTTACTCTAAAAGCAACACGCTGGTACAGGTAGGCATACACCGGTTGCAAAAATGAAAAGCGTGTGGCAGTCTCGCCTAATTGGGTTGCAAGGCCATTTCTCATCCTTTGGAAACATTAGCGCCGGATACTGACGCTGGTTGAGTGCCATGGTGCAAGAATCTAGATCCTGGCAGGTCCAAAAATCAATCGATTCGGGAACCATGCAAACTTGTCGACGCCAGACACCGAGCGCGCCTCCACGGCCTGCATCTACCGTGCCGCGCTCCAGTCCGAATCCGTTTTCCAGACTCCTTGGCCCCTTTTTATCTGGCATCGCGTTCTATGCATGCGCGATGTCCGCGGCCGCGACAACGCTGACAGCCGAGCAGGCAACAACCGATGCGCGCATTCTCGTCCAGACCTTGCGGGCCCTCCATCCGGCACTGGACAAATACAATACCGCTGCCGAAATAAATGCCTTTATCAGGCGCTTCGAAAAGCGCGCCCAGACATCCCGTTCATCGATCGATATGTACCTTGCAGCCACCGAGCTGGCCGCATCGGTGCGCTGTGGTCACACGCGAACCAATGTGTTGAATCAACGTGACGATGTCAGGCACGAACTCCTGGACCCGGAGAACAAACTGCCATTGAGAATGGCACTCGTTGAAGGCAGCTGGCTGGTGTTGGCGAGCGCGTCGCCGGATGTCCGCTCAGGAGACGAGATCGTTTCCATCGATGGCAATTCAAGTGCCCAGATCGTCGCAAGAATGCTGCCTTATCTGCGTGGCGATGGCGCCGGCAATGGGAACCGCTTACAGCAACTCAGTCATGAGGGCGTGGCCTATAGCATGATGGATATTGTATGGCCCTTGCTCAGCCCACCAGCACAAGCCGGCTACCGGCTCGGGATCAGGCGTGGCGATCAGGCACTGCGCACGATCGAGGTCAAGGCAACCTCGCTTGCGAAGCGCTCTGCCAGCTTGCTTGCACAGGGAACGGCGGCGCCGACGCCAGCCTGGCGTTTCAGGATCGACGGCGAGCGCGCCACGATGGTGTTACCAAGCTTTGCCTTGTTTGGCGGCAGCTTTAACTGGCAAGAATTCTTTGCTAAGAATTTTGTTGAACTCAAGCGCCTGAAAGTAACCCAGCTGATCATCGATATTCGCGCCAACGAAGGCGGGAACGACGCTATCGGCACGGCCTTGCTGTCGTACTTGATACGGGCGCCGATGACCTATGTATCTGACCAATCCGTGACGACGTATGAACGCGTACCGCCCGACATTGCTCCATTTCTGCAGACCTGGGACCGCAGCTTTTTCGACCGCAGCGGCATGGTCGATAAAATCACGACCGGTCCGCAGGCGGGCCGTTATCGATTTCGTCCAAAAGCATCCGTGGTGCACACGATCATGCCGCAGGAAGACCGTTTTACCGGCAAGACCTGGCTCTTGGTTGGTCCGGAAAACAGCTCCGCCACCTTCCTCCTCGCAAAGTTGGCAAAACAATCGCACGCGGCGACCTTGGTCGGCCAGCCGACGGGAGGAAACCTGCGTGGCCTCAATGGTGGCCAACTGGCATGGGTTGTGTTGCCCGGTTCAGGGGTCTCCGTGGATATCCCCTTGCTCGCGTCAGGTTACGACGCCGACACGCCCGATGCCGTCATCACGCCTGACGTTCTTGTCCAACGCAGCTTCACGCTGCAGGCCGCTGGCCGTGATCAAGAAGTGGAAGCGATTACGAATTGAGGCGTTCCGCGCGCGCTTATCCCTTAGTCGCGCTCGCCATGGCGCTTTTCGCGCACCACCGTCGCGGCCAGCGTCAGCAGTTGCGAGCTCAGGCGTAGGCCGGCTTTCTCGGCCGAATCGAGCGAGATGTCGAAGCGGATGCGTTCGTCCACCAGGCGGAAGTTGACGATGCTGCCGTGCGCCAGGGCGTCGTTCGATTCGGTGACGATCAGGATCGAACGCGCGGCCGCCTGCTCGATCATGGGGGCGGCGCGGCCGACGTAGCCGTCGCCCAGGTACAGGATATGGATGTTCTCGAGCGGGTCGCCGTTGCGCAGGCGGCGCACGGCGAGCGTGCCTTTGACCGGGTCGCGTACCGCCGCCATCTGGGCCAGCCGGTTCGCCACCTCGTCGGCGCCGACGATGCCGATCACGGTGCGGCCGTTGCCCTGCGGGCCGGCGCGTTGCGGCCACTGGACATAATTGCCCAGCTTCGACAGGTAGGCGGCCTTGACCACGTCCTCGGTCGGCGCGCCGACCTGCGCCCGGGCGCCGGGCGCGAACAGGAGCGCAAGCACCAGCAGGAGGGGCGCCGCGCGCGCCATGATTAAAGGCGCCACACCAGGTTCACGCCGAGCGCGCGCTCGTACACACTGCGGCCCGGCCCGCCGCCGAACTCCGGATGGGCGGCGTCGAGCAGGTTGCGTGCACTGACCGAGAGGTCGACATCGGGCGTCATGCGCCAGGTGTAGCTGACGTCGAGCGCGTCATAGGCCGGCACCTCCGGGCGACTCAGCTTGCCCTGGTGGCGCAGCAGCACGTCGAGTGCCTGGCCGCGCGCGATATCGTAGGAGGCGCGCAGCGTCCAGTAGTTGCTCGGGTCGCTGGTTGCCAGGCCGGTGGCCGCGCTGGTGTCGCGGCTGGACGGCTCGGACATGGTGCGGATGCGCTGCGCCACCAGGCCGGCCGTCAGGCGCAAGGCCTCGGTCGCTTCCCAGGTCGACCACATCTCGACGCCGGTGGCGCGGCCGTTCGCCAGGTTGCCAAACACCGAGCCGGGACCGCGCGCGTTCGGCTCCAGCGTGCGCAGGCGGTCGTAGTCGCTGCCAAACGCGGTCACCGAATACGACAGCGCCGGCGTGGCCTGGATGCGGTAGCCCAGCTCGACCACGTTCGCCACTTCGGAGCGGAAGTCGGGGCCGCCGGCGATCGCATAGCCCGGCACGCCGCCCACCAGCGGGGGATTCGACGGGCTGTAGAAATCGCGGTCGATGCGCGACGGCGCGCGCACCGTGCGCGACGCCGAAGCCCAGGTCATGCTGCTCGCGGTCGGCTTCCAGGCCAGGCGCAAGGTCGGCAGGAATTCCAGGCCCGTGTAATTGTTGTGTTCCACCTTGGCGCCCGCGACCAGGCGCAGGGTATCGTGCAGGTCGATCTCGTCCTGCACGAAGGCATTCCCCCAATGCAGGTTCAGGTCGCCCGGCAGGAAGGCAAACCCGGCGCCGTTATCGAGGCGGTCGAAAGCCATGCGGTAACCGGCGCCCCACACCAGGCGGTGGCGGCGCGCCACGGTGCTCGAACTTTGCAGCTGGACGTCGAGCGTGTTGAGGTGCTCGATGAAGGCGCCCGGCTGGTTGCGCTCGGTGAAATCCCAATACGCTTGCGCGCTCAGTTCCGTGCCGCTCTCGAGGCGGATCGTCTTGCGCCCCAGCAGGTTGGCGCCGGCGGTGCGGATAGCGCGCGTGCCCTGCTGGTGCAAGGCGCCGACATAGGCGTCGCCCTGCAGCGTCGTGGTGGCGCCGCCCTGCCCCCAGTCGGCCCGGAATCCCGCCTGCGAGCGCTTCCACCCGGTCGGGCCGGCCAGGCCGTTTTCACGTTCGATATCGTCCTGTTCGAGCGACTTCAGGTAGAGCCGGTAGCGCCCGCCCCCGGCGAGTACGCCGCCGTGGCGCACCGAGCCCGTGACCAGGTCCGGTTCGGCACTGGCGCCGAGCTGGGTACCCTGGGTGGCGCCGGCCGCCTTGGTGATGATGTTGATGACGCCATTGACCGCGTTCGCGCCCCACATGGTGGCGCCCGGCCCGCTGATCACTTCGATGCGCTCGACGTCTTCCAGCACCACATCCTGGGCGTCCCAGAACACTCCCGAAAACAGCGGCGTGTACACGCTGCGGCCGTCGATCAGCACCAGCAGCTTGTTTTCGAACGCGCTGTTGAAGCCGCGCGCGGTGACGGCGTAATTGCGGGCGTCGACCCGCGCGACCTGCAGGTTCGGAGCAAGACGCAGCGCTTCGGGCAGCGTCGTGACGCCGGCGCGCTTGATGCTGTCGGCGGAGATGACGAAAATCGAGGCGACCGCGTCAAACGCGGGCTCGGAGCGCCGCGATACCGAGGTCACTCGGATGTTCGACAATAATTATTTGCGATTGTATCAGCTTGTATCGCTGCTTCAGGCGCCTACCGTAGCGTGCGCCCCCGGGAAATCCTTACTCCCTGGCCGCGCCCGTCGCCGACAGCATGCGTTCGACGTAGCGCGCGATCAGGTCGATCTCGAGGTTCACCTGCGAGCCGGCGTGCAGGTGCTTGAGCGTGGTGACCTCGATCGTGTGCGGGATCAGGTTGATCGAGAAGCGGCACACGCGCGCGTTGTCGACGCCGATATCCTCGACGCGGTTCACGGTCAGCGACACGCCGTTGACGACGATCGAGCCTTTATAGGCGAGGAACTTGGCCAGCTCGCGCGGCGCGTCGATCACCAGTTCGCGCGATTCGCCGACCGGCTCGAAGCTGTGCACCCGGCCCAGGCCGTCGACATGGCCCGACACCAGGTGGCCGCCCAGGCGTTCGGCCAGCGTCAGCGCCTTTTCCAGGTTGACTTCGCCCGGCGCGTCCAGGCCCACGGTCTTGTTCAGGCTTTCGCGCGAGACGTCGACCGAGAAACGCGACGCCGTCTTTTCGACGACCGTCATGCAGGCGCCGTTGATGGCGATCGAGTCGCCCAGCCCGACGTCCTGCAGCGGCAGGCCGCCGGCGTCGATTTCCAGGCGCAGGCCGGCGTCCAGGCTGCCGCCCAGCGGGGCGACCGAGTTGATAGTGCCGACGGCGGCGACGATTCCAGTAAACATGCTGCGGTTCCCTCAGGTTGGTTCTTCGAATTGGATTCTTGCCAGGATGCGCAGGTCGGCGCCGACCGGCGTCACCCCATGAAAGCGCAGGGCGACCTTGTCGCCCAGGCGCGTCAAGGCGGGCAGCGCGAACATGCCCTGCCCGGCGCCGATCAGGCTGGGCGCCAGGTAGACCAGCAGCTCGTCGACGCAGCTTTCGCGCACCAGCGAGGCGTTGAGCTTGGCCCCGGCTTCGACATGGACTTCGTTGATCTCGCGCCGGCCCAGTTCCAGCATCAGCGCCGGCAGGTCGACCTTGCCGGCGCCGTTGGCCAGCACGATCACCTCGTGTCCGGCCGCGCGCAGCGCGGCTGCCTTGCCGGCGTCCGGCGCGGCGGCCACGATCCAGCACGGCTCGCCCTGCAGGATACTCGCGTCCAGGTCGATCTCGAGCCGGCTGTCGACGATCACGCGGCGCGGCTGGCGCGGGGTGTCGACGCCGCGCACGCTCAGTTGCGGATCGTCGGCCTTGACCGTGCCGATGCCGGTCAGGATCGCGCAGGCGCGGGCGCGCCAGGCGTGGCCGTCGGCGCGGGCTTGCGGTCCCGTGATCCACTGGCTCTCGCCATTCTCGAGCGCCGTCATGCCATCCAGGCTGGCCGCCGTTTTCAGGCGCACCCACGGGCGGCCACGGCGCATGCGCGAGAAAAAGCCGATATTCAGTTCATGGGCCTCGTCCGCCATCACGTTCGACGCGGTGGCGATGCCGGCCGCTTCCAGCTGCGCCATGCCGCGCCCGGCGACCAGCGGATTCGGGTCGCCCATGGCGGCCACCACGCGTCCCAGGCCCGCTTCGACCAGCGCGTTCGAGCATGGCGGCGTGCGGCCGTGGTGGCTGCAGGGTTCGAGCGTGACATAGGCGGTGGCGCCGCGCACGTCGTTGCCGCGCGCGGCGGCGTCGCGCAGCGCCTGGATCTCGGCGTGGGCCTGGCCGGCCGGCTGGGTGTGGCCGGCGCCGATGACGGCGCCGTCGCGCACGATCACGCAGCCCACGCGCGGATTCGGCGCGGTGATGTACATGCCTCGCGCGGCCCACTCCAGGGCCAGCGTCATGCCTTCGATATCGGATTTGATCTGCACAGTCGTCTTCAGTCGGTCGGGTTTGCGGCGCCGTCGCAATGGGCGTCGCGTTCCGGATTGCAGGCACGCGCCCGGCCCAGCATGTTGATTTTAATACGGCGCACCGCGCCGCCATGAAACAGCGACAAGGTGCCCCAGCGCGCGCTGGCGCCGGTGTCGCCGCAGCTGCGCCCGGCGCCATTGTAGGCGATGTAATACGGGGCTGCAGGACTCGTAAAGGCAAACGCGGTCGTCACGCCGGCCGGCAGCGCCTCGTGCACGGCGAGGATGTCGTCGCCGGGGCCGGGCGCGCCGTCTTCGTCGCGGTCGACGAACACGGTCCAGCCCCGGGTCCAGTCGGTGCCCGCCGCGTCGCGCGGCAAGACCCGGACGCGCGCGTTGCGCGCGATCGCCTGCGCCCGCGCCAGGCCGATCGCGCCGAACAAGTCGTTGCTGGCCGCGCGCAGCTGCTGGGCGCGCAGCAAGGCGCCCAGGTCCGGCAGCGCGATGCTCAGCAGGATGGCGGCGACGGCGGTGGCGACCAGCAGTTCGGCCAGCGAAAAGCCGCGCGCCGCCCTCATGGCCAGCAGCGTGGCGACGGTCCGCTGGCGCCCTGCTCGCCCGTGCTGCGCAAACTCAGCGTGCCGCATTCGGCGTCGCGGAAGCGCACGTCCACCTTCGCCGTGCCGGGGCGCGCGCGCAGCTGCACGCAGTCGCGCAGCTCGCTGTCGGGACAGGCTTCGGCCTCCAGTTCGTAGGCGCTGCTGGCGGCGGCGCTCCCCGACCACCAGGGCAGACCGTCGAGCGGCGCCGCGCTCGAAAACGCGACATAGGTATGGTGCAGGGCGTGGTGCTGCTCCTGCCGCTGCAGCGCCACGATCAGCGCGGCCTTGCCTTCCATGCGCCGCGTCCTGGCCACATAGCCGGCGTAGCCGGGCCAGGCCAGACTGGCCAGCACCGACAGGATGAGCAGGACAACCAGCACTTCGATCAGGGTGAATCCGCGCACGCGCGCCATGCTTGTCTCCTCGGGAAGTGGAATCAGGATGCGGCCCGGTGCAGCGCGGGCCAGTTGGCGATTTCGCGCCAGCCCAGCCGTTTGCCGGGCTGGCCGCCGCCGGCGCGGCGGTAATGGCTTTGCAGGACGACGCGCGTGGCCGGATCGGCGCCGACACCGAGCGCGGTGATGCGAAACAGGGGCTGGGCGCCGGGCAGCAGTTCGATCAGGTAGCGCGGCGCCACGGCCGGCAGCGTGCCGCTGCCCGTCGCCAGCGCGCGCCCGGTGAAGCGGCCGTATTCGACGCCGGCCGCCCCGGCCAGGTCGGCCACCTGCCAGGCCGGCGCCGCGCTGCCGGGTGGGGACTGGCACAGTCCCGTCGCTTCACCTTTGCCGCTGCAGCGTTCGGCGAAGGCCTGGGCGTCGAGCTTCGTGAAGATGGCGGTACGCGGCGAACCGGGGCCGGCGCCGCCATCGATATCGCGCTCGGCGTCGCGCAGGGCCGCCTCGGCCGCGGCGTGGGCCACCAGCCGATCGCGCTCGAAGCGTGCCGACCTGGCGCCGGCCAGCGCGGCGCGCGTGCTGGACAGCGAGATCGTCATCAGCGCCAGCATCAGGAACAGCATGGTGACGAGCGCGGCGCCGCGCTCGGAATGGCATGCGCGCATGGCCGGCTCAGGGCGTCGCCGCGCCGACCGCGAACACGGCGGTAAACAAACGGCGCGACGGCGCCGGACCCGTCCGCCCCAGATCGGCCTGGGCCAGCACGACCCCGGCGTCGCCCGGCTCATCGTAGGCGGGACCGAACAGCGCGTACGCCACCGGCTGGAGCGGCGCCGCCGAGGGGCGCTCGCCATGCAGCAGCAAGGCCACCTGCACGCTGGCCACCCGCTTCCACCAGGTTTTCTCGCTGCGCACCGAGGGCGCCAGCGCCGCATCGAGCGCGGCCAGTGCGCTCGCATTCACGTAGCGGTTGGGAATACCGTCGGCCGGCGTGTCGATGTCGAGCCCATACAGCACCTGGAAACCGTCGACACCGGCGACCACGGCATCCGCGCTCCAGTTGGCGGCGCCGCGGTATTTGCAGCGCAGCTCGGCCTGGCCGTCGGCATTTTTCGCAACGTAGAAAATGCTCCAGCCCTCCTTGCTCGCGGGGATGGAAAAGCCGGCGCAATCGAGGACGCTGCCGTCGCCATCGAGCCCCTTGCCGGCGCCGGGAAACCGCACGGCCAGCACGTCGCTGCCATTCACGGCGCCGGACAAGGGCTTGTCGATGCCGACACCGGTCTTTGCCAGCGAGCGGCTGTCCAGGCCCGCCAGCGGCGCCGGTCCGTTGGTGGCGGGCGCCGCGCCCTTCAGGCCTTCCCAGTCAATGAAGGCGCCCTGGCCCACGGCGCGTCCGATCAGCGCCAGCGCGAAGCGCCCGCCATCGTCGAGATTGGCCGCGTCTTCGTGGGCGGCGTAGGAGCGGTTGGCGCCGATCATCAGCACGCCGCCCGCCAGCAGCACGCCCAGGCCGAGCGCCAGCGCGACCAGCAGCTCGGCCAGCGTCAGGCCGGCTTCATGCCAGGGGTGGCGCGCGCTCATCCGGCCACCACCAGCGTCACGAAGGGCGTGGCCTCGGGCGCGGGCTCAGCGGCGCGGGCCGGCACGCGCCAGCCCAGTTTGACGACGACCGGCGCGGCGGCGCCGCCCGTGCAGGCCCAGCCGGGCGCCGTGCCGGCGTCGCGGCAGACCGCGATGCGCCCGCCAGGAAAGGCGCCATGGACGATGCGCGCCGTGTCGTACAGGTCGAAGGCCGCCATCCGGGCCGGATCGCAACCGGCGCCGCCGAAGCAGGACACTGGCGGCGCGCCCGGTGCGCCGCCGGCTGCGTCGTAGTCGAAGTCGAGGTAGGGATTGGCGGCGTCGGGCAGCGCCATCTGCGCGCCATTGACGCGCATGCGCGCGCCCAGCGAGGCGGCCAGCTGGACCGCTTCGGATTCGAGCGCGGCGTGCTGGCGCAGGCGCGCGCTGCTCAGCTGCGTGGCGGCCGCGGCGCTCACGCCGAGCGCCAGCACGAAGAGCGCGACCAGGGTTTCGACCAGCGTAAAGCCAGCCATGCGACAGCGCTGCAAGATCCACCTCCACAGTTCAAGCGCGTCAATGCGCGCGAGCTGCGAAGTTATCAGTGCGGACGTGCGCAAGCCTGCGCCGGCTCAAGCGTGCGCGGGCTGCGTGAATCGGCTTGATCTATTTGCGGGAGTGGCCCACTTCGACCAGGGCTTGCTGGAACTCGGCCAGGTCCTTGAAGTCTTTATAGACGGAGGCGAAGCGGATGTAGGCGATCTCGTCCAACCGCTTGAGTTCCTGCATCACCAGTTCGCCGACATAGCCGGTATCGACTTCGCGCCGGCCGCTGGTGAGCAGCTTTTCCTCGATCGAGGCGACGGCGGCGTCGATCGCCTCGGCCGACACCGGGCGCTTGCGCAGGGCCAGCATCAGGCTGCCGCGCAGTTTGTTGCTGACGAATTCGGTACGGCTGCCGTTTTTCTTGACGATGATCGGCATCGACAGCTCGATGCGTTCATAAGTGGTGAAGCGCTTGTCGCATTGCACGCAGCGGCGCCGGCGGCGGATGGCATCGCCCTCCTCGGATACGCGCGTATCGAGGACCTGGGTGTCTTCATGCTGGCAGAACGGACATTTCATGGGGCGCCGGTGGTGCTCGTGAAGCTGGGTGATGCGAAGGAACGGCCTCTTGACGGACGCCGTTCCTGGACTCTACTACCTGGACTCTACTACATTTACGGCAAGGATCCTGCTTACGCCGCGTAGACCGGATACTTGTCGGTCAGCAGCTTGACTTCCGCCTTCACGCGTTCGATGGTGGCGGCGTCATGCGGGTTGTCGAGCACGTCGGCGATCAGGTGACCCACCTTGGTCGCGTCCTCTTCCTTGAAGCCGCGCGTCGTGAAGGCCGGGCTGCCGAGGCGGATGCCCGAGGTCACGAACGGCTTTTGCGGGTCGTTCGGGATACCGTTCTTGTTGCAGGTCATGTGGGCCTGGCCGAGGATGGCTTCCGCTTCCTTGCCGGTGAGACCTTTTGCACGCAGGTCGACCAGCATCACGTGCGATTCGGTGCGGCCCGACACAATGCGCAGCCCGCGCGCGATCAGCGCTTCGGCCAGGGCCTTGGCGTTTTTCACGACTTGCTGCTGGTAAGCCTTGAATTCAGGCGCCAGCGCTTCCTTGAAGGCCACCGCCTTGCCGGCGATGACGTGCATCAGCGGACCGCCCTGGATGCCCGGGAAGATCGCCGAATTGATCTGCTTTTCGAACTCGGCCTTCATCAGGATGATGCCGCCGCGCGGGCCGCGCAGCGACTTGTGCGTGGTCGACGTGACGAAGTCGGCGTAAGGCACCGGGTTCGGATATTCGCCGGCGGCGATCAGGCCGGCGTAGTGGGCCATGTCGACCATGAAGTAGGCGCCGACTTCCTTGGCGATCTTCGCGAAACGCTCGAAATCGATTTTCAGGGCGAAGGCCGAGGCACCGGCGATGATCATCTTCGGCTTGTGCTCGCGCGCCAGGGCTTCCATGGCTTCGTAGTCGATGTCTTCTTCCGCCGTCAAACCATACGAGACGACGTTGAACCATTTACCGGACATGTTGAGCGCCATGCCGTGGGTCAGGTGGCCGCCTTCGGCCAGCGACATGCCCATGATGGTGTCGCCCGGCTTGAGCATGGCGAAGAACACGCCCTGGTTCGCCTGCGAACCGGAGCTCGGCTGGACGTTCGCCGCTTGGGCGCCGAACAGTTGCTTGACACGGTCGATCGCCAGTTGCTCGGCGACGTCGACGTATTCGCAGCCGCCGTAGTAGCGCTTGCCCGGATAGCCTTCGGCGTACTTGTTCGTGAGCTGGGAACCTTGCGCTTCCATCACGGCCGGCGAGGTGTAATTCTCGGACGCGATCAGCTCGATGTGATCTTGCTGACGGGTGTTTTCCTTCTGGATGGCGTCCCACAGTTCCGGGTCAACCTTGGCCAGCGTGTGATCTTTTGCAAACATGAACAAACTCCAATCGATAAGAAACCGGACAACGGCAGTGTTGGATCGGCGCGAGGCCGGCAAACGACGGGCGCGCTGCAATACAATGCGCGCGGACCCATTGTCGGTTGCCCAGGCGAACGGCGGATGAAATCTCACGCTCCCCGGTGGGTGCCCACCTTGCCGCAATGCTGCGGTTTTCGCCAGTTACGTGAGACATAAATGGACTGGCGATTGTATGTGAACTGCCCGCTTAGGGCAAGGAAAGCGCTGCCAGCCTGGCAACTGCGGCCCAGGTCAAAGCAAGATGGTCATTTCAGCTACAATTTGCACGCCACTGACCTCCAAGGAAATCACCATGATCGTTTTCATCACCGGCGCCTCCGCCGGATTCGGCGCCGAAATGGCCCGTACCTTCGTTCGTAAGGGCCACCAGGTCGTCATGGCGGCGCGCCGCAAGGAACGACTCGAGGCGCTTGCGGCCGAACTGGGCGAATCGGCGCTGCCGATCGAGATGGACGTCACGGACAAGGCCTCGATCGACGAGGCGCTGGCCATGCTGCCGCAATCCTGGCGCCAGATCGACGTGCTGATCAACAATGCCGGTCTCGCGCTGGGCACCGCGCCGGCCCATGAAGCGCCGCTCGACGATTGGGAAACCATGATCGCCACCAATTGCAAGGGCCTGGTGACGATGACGCGCGCGATCCTGCCGGCCATGGTCGAACGCGGCAACGGCCTGGTGATCAACCTGGGTTCGGTGGCCGGTCACTATCCCTACCCTGGCGGCAACGTCTACGGCGCCACCAAAGCCTTCGTCGAACAGTTCACGCTGAACCTGCGCGCCGACCTGGTCGGCACCGGCGTGCGCGCGACCAACCTGGCGCCGGGCCTGTGCGGCGGCACCGAATTCTCGAACGTGCGCTTCAAAGGCAACGACGAGGCTGCTTCAAAAGTGTATGAAGGCACGACGCCGCTGACGGCCAAGGATATTGCCGAAACCGCTTACTGGATCGCGACCCTGCCGCCGCACATCAACGTCAACAGCATCGAGATGATGCCGACCTGCCAGGGCTTCGCGCCCTTCAATATCAAGCGCACATAAATGCGCGCGTGGCGCGCAAGCTGGCGTGCCGGCCGGCCTATGCCGGATGAGGCCCGGCGGTCTCGGACAATCCGATCGCCTCGAATGCGCGCTGCAGGTAAAGACGGGTCAAGAGATATCCGCCCAGCAACCCAATCACGCTGAAATAGGCCAGCATGGCCAGGGCGAGCGAATGCATGGTGGCGCCACCGAAGGAATTGGCCATTTCTCTTGAAGCGTTGAGCATGGTCAGGCCGATTTTCTCGCTGTTGACCAGGGACACGCCAACGATGATCTTGGTAAGCCAGTCCGATATCTGTTCGAGGTTGGTATTGACCGCCGTCGACGGTCCGCGCGCATTTGCGGGCTGGGAGGATGCGGCAGCCGCCTGCGTCGTGGCGGCATTCGCCGCTTCGGCATCTTTTTTCGCCTGAGCCGCCGCGCTTTCCGCGGCCTGCGTCTTTTCCAGCACGATCCCGTCGAACTTCTTTTTCGTTTCCGCGAGCTTGGCATGCGCCTGGCTCGCGGCATGCACAGCCGGGTCCGCCGCGCCCCCCTGTCCCGCCGCCGCCCTCAGTTGCACCAGCGTGTCGGCGGCGTGCGCAAGGTCGGCACCCGCTTGCTCCGCCTGTTGCCTCGCCCGGTCTCTTTCCGCGACAGCAGTGTCCTCGGCCGCCTTCGACGCAGCCGATTTTGCCTTGGCGGCATCGGGCGTGCGGGCCGGTCCCGGGACCGTGGTCCGGGCGGTGTCGGACGAGAGCGATCGTGGAATGCCGAAAATAAAGCCGAGAAATGCACCGACGGCGCAGCAGGCAAACGCCCACAGGAGCGCCGCGCAGCGCGCCGCATTCCTGGCTTGATCGGTCCCGGGCGGGCCGGAGGTGGCGGTCACCGCGGGCTCGGCGGTTGCGGGAGCGGCCCGCTGGCCGGCCGGATTGGCTGTCGGGGCCGGCGCTGCCGCAAGCGCGTTCGATGGCGAGGCGCCCACCGCTTCATTCTCCGCCGGCTTGACCCTCTGAATCGAGTACACCAGAAACAGCCCGCCCAAGACGAGTGCGGCAACGCCTGCAATCCCGACATTGCGAACGCTGCGGTCGCCATCGTCCCATGGCCTGATTCCAAGAATATTCATTTTTTCGTCCGCTCGGCCGTCCAGGTGGCAGGGTCCCGCCTGCGACTGCCGGAACTGTTCAATATTCGATCCAGTCCGGAGGCGCACGTTCCCGGGCAAGGTCGTCAGATATTGATCTGCGATAAACCTCGCGACGCTATGAAGTGGCAATCCCCATCGTGCGCCCCGCCGACGATAATTGTGAGAAAGTGTTACAGTTGTTGTCCTGACAGCGTTACGTCCCGTCTACTACGCTGCGCCTGAACAGTCATTCGATCTAACTTCCTTGCGCACTGTCCCGGCAGAGTGTTCGCTAGCGTACATATGCGCCGATAGCGTAAAATGTTTCCTATTATCATTTATGGCAAAGCAGATGCCTTCGCTTTTCACCTGGACAGTACGGGTCTACTACGAAGATACGGATGCAGGCGGTATCGTGTTTTATGCGAACTACCTGAAGTTTTTCGAACGCGCGCGCACCGAATGGCTGCGCGCCGCCGGCGTTGACCAGCAAGCCCTGATGGAGCGCGAAGGCGCGGCCTTCGTCGTCAAGAGCGCCGCCATCGACTACCACGCGCCCGCCCGGCTCGACGACGAAATCACCCTGACACTGGACATCGACAAGCTGGGACGCGCCTCCATCGCCTTTGTCCAGAAAGCCTACAAGGGCGAGCGCTTGCTGGTCGAAGCGAGCGTCAAGGTCGGCTGCGTCGACATCGCCACCGTACGCCCGCGCTCGCTACCCGGCGACGTGGCTGATAAAATGCGTGCCGCCTGATCCATTCCATCCTATTGCGAACCCGATGACACCAACCCACGACCTCTCCTTCCTGGCTCTTATCAGCAACGCGCACCTGATCGTGCAGCTCATCATGTTGCTGCTGCTCGTGCTGTCCGTGGTCAGCTGGTCGTACATCTTCCGCAAACTGTTCGCGATCCGCGCCGCGCGCCGCCAGACCGAGCAGTTCGAACGCAGCTTCTGGGCCGGCGGCAACCTGCATACCCTGCACCAGAGCGCCAGCGCCCAGCGCGACCAGAGCGGTCCGCTGGCACGCATCTTCGAGTCGGGCATGGGCGAATTCATCAAGGGCAAGCAAGCCTCGCGCGACGCGCTCGACATGGGCGCCGTGCTCGACGGCTCACGGCGTGCGATGCGCGCCGCCTTCCAGCGCGAACTCGACGGCCTCGACCTGCACCTGAACTTCCTGGCCTCGGTCGGCTCGGTATCTCCCTACATCGGCCTGCTCGGCACCGTCTGGGGCATCATGAACGCCTTCCGCGGCCTGGCCAGCGTCCAGCAAGCCACCCTGGCCGTTGTCGCGCCCGGCATCGCCGAAGCGCTGATCGCCACCGCGATCGGCTTGTTCGCCGCCATTCCCGCCGTCGTCGCCTATAACCGTTTCACGCACGACATCGACCGTCTGGCGACCCGCTTCGAGAGCTTCGTCGAGGAATTCTCGAACATCCTGCAGCGCCAGTCGCGCTGATTCGGGAGGATCATCATGGCCTTTTCCAGCAGCATGCGCGGCGGCCGCCGCAGCAAGTTGAAAGCCGAGATCAACGTCGTGCCGTATATCGACGTGATGCTGGTGCTGCTCATCATCTTCATGGCGGTGCCGGCCAACGTCACGCCGAACGTGGTCAACCTGCCGAACGCCGAGAAATCCTCGCTGCCGCCGGACACCTATATCCACATCACGGTCAAACCCGACGCCACGCTGTCGATCGGCGTGAGCGGCAAGGAAACCATCGCCGCGGAATCGATGCAGACCCGCGCCGCCCTGCTCACCCGCCTGCGCGAACTGCACGAGAGTAATCCCGACTATCCGGTGATGATCGCGGGCGACCGCGAAAGCAAGTATGCCGACGTGATCGAACTGATTTCGGAGTCGAAGAAGCTGGGGATCAACCGCGTCGGCCTGGCGACCAAATAAGCATGCCCGCGATGAAGCCCGCCACCCACGGCGCCCCCTACACGGTGCCGCCCGAACCGAACCGCGTGCCCGCCATCGCGCTGGCACTGGCGGTGCACGCCGCGCTGCTGGCCTTCCTCTGGATCGGCATCAGCTGGCAGAAGGAGCAGCCCGCGGTCGAGGCCGAGGTCTGGGACATGAAGGTCGAGTCGGCCGCTGCGCCGGCCCTGCCGCCGCCCGAGCCCGAGGTGCGCCAGCCGGAGCCCAAGCCGCTGCCGGAACCGGAGCCGCTGCCCTTGCCCAAGCCGCTGCCGCCGCCGCTGCCGAAGGTCGCCGAGCCGGAACCGGTGAAACCGGCCACGCCCGACATCAACCTGGAACGCGAGAAGAAGCTGGCCGAACAGAAGAAGCAGCGCGAGCGCGAGCAGCTGGAAAAGGAAGAGCGCAAACGGGAGCTGGCCGAGAAGAAGGAACGCGAGGAGCTGAAGGCAAAGGAACTGGCCGACAAGAAAGCCGCCGAGAAGAAGGAATCGGCGAAGAAAGAACTCGACAAGAAAAAAGAACTCGACAAGAAGCTCGAGGCCGAGAAGAAGCTGGCCGCTGAAAAGGCCGACGCCGAGAAGAAGAAACTCGCCGCCGAGAAAGCCGCGAAGGCAAAAGCGACCGCCGCCGAAGATGCCAAGCTCGCGAAGCTGCGCGACGACGAACTGAACCGCATGATGGGCGCCGCCGGCAACGCCGGCAACGCCCAGAAATCGAGCGCGCCGAAGGCCGACGCCGGCTATGTCGGCAAGCTGACGGCCCTCATCAAGAGCAACACGCGCTATGCCGGCAGCACCGATGTGCCGGGCAATCCGAAGGCCTCGTTCCGGGTCGAGCTGTTGCCGACGGGAGAAATCCTGTCGGTGCGCCTGATCAAGAGCAGCGGCGTGCCGACCTTCGACGATTCGGTGGAACGCGGCATCAACGCGTCGACACCGCTGCCAAAGAAGAAAGATGGTACGGTGGAGCGCACCCTGGTGGTCAATTTCTCCATGAAAGACCTGGACTGAACCCGGATGGACACTGAGCTGAACAATCTTTGCCGAGAAAAGGACACATGAAAAAAATTCATTATTTACTGTTTTCCGCCACCCTGATGATCGGGTCTGCCGCCAAGGCCCAGCTGCAAATTGAAATCGCCGGCGTCGGCAGCAACCAGATTCCGGTCGCGGTCGCCGCGTTTGCCGACGAATCGATGGCCCCGGCCCAGGTCTCGGCCGTCATTCGCGCCGACCTCGAGAGGAGTGGCGTGTTCAAGGTGATCGACGCCGGCCAGGTCATCAGCGACAGCGCCAGCATCGATGCCGCCGCCTGGAAACGCCGCGGCGCCGATGCGCTGGTCGTGGGCAGCGTCCAGCGCCAGCCGGATGGCCGCCTGGCCGTGCGCTACAAGCTCTACGACACCGTCAAAGGCGGGCAGCTGTCCTCGCTGGGCGGCGAAGTGCAGCCGAAATACACGCGCCTGCAGGCGCACCGCATCGCCGACGACGTCTATGAAAAGCTGACCGGCACGCGCGGCATCTTCTCGACCCGCATCGCCTACGTGAAGGAAAACCGCGCCGGGCGCAATTACGCGCTGGCCGTGGCCGACGCCGACGGCGAGAACGAAATCGTCGCCGTGCATGGCAAGGAGCCGATCATCTCGCCGGCCTGGTCGCCCGATGGCGGCCGCGTCGCCTACGTCTCGTTCGAAGACCGCAAGCCGGTCATCTACATGCAAGACCTGGTCACCGGCAAGCGCCGCGTGATCGCCAACGAAAAAGGCAGCAACTCGGCGCCCTCGTGGTCGCCGGACGGCAGCAAGCTGGCGATCGCCCTGTCGAAGTCGGGCAGCTACCAGGTGTATGTGGTGAATGCCGACGGTTCCGGCCTGCGCCGCGTGTCCAACAGCAACGGCATCGACACCGAGCCGCAATTCTCGGCCGACGGCCAGAGCCTGTACTTCACGAGCGACCGCAGCGGCGGCCCGCAAATCTACAAGATGAGCGTCGCCGGCGGCAATGCCACCCGCGTCACGTTCAACGGCAACTACAACATCAGCCCGCGCGTCTCTCCTGACGGCAAGACCCTGGCCTGGATTTCCCAGCGCGACGGCGGCTATTCCCTCTTCGCGAAGGACCTCGCCAGCGGCCAGGAACTGCGCCTGGCCGATGGCGCCACCGAACCGAGTTTTTCGCCGAACGGCAAATACATCATGTATGCGAACAAGGGCGGCGGGCGTGCCACGCTGGCCGTTGTCTCGACCGATGGCCGCGTCAAGCAGCGTTTGACCACCAACGCGGGAAACATTCGGGAGCCCAGCTGGGGTCCCTTCATGAAGTAAGAACGTAGTCAGCAACAAATTACCAACCAAGACCAGGAGAGAAATCCATGCGCAACGTTAAGAGTGTAGCTTCCATCATCGCCACTGCGGCCCTGCTCGCAGCCTGCAAATCGCCAGTCAAGGTCGCCGAGCCGACCGTTGCCGAGCGCACCCCGGACGCGCCGGTCGCGACCGACACCCGCGACATCCGTCCAGTCGAGACCGCAACCGTCGATCCGCTGAACGATCCAAAGGGCGTGCTGGCCAACCGCAGCGTCTACTTCGACTTCGACAGCTATGTCGTGCGTGAAGATGGCAAGCCAGTGGTCTCGAACCACTCGAACTACCTGAACCAGAACAAGGCGCGCAAGGTCCTGATCCAGGGTAATACCGATGATCGCGGCGGCAGCGAATACAACCTGGCCCTGGGCCAGAAGCGCGCCGAAGCCGTGCGTCGCTCGATGTCGACCCTGGGCGTGGCCGAGAGCCAGATGGAAGCCGTGTCGCTGGGCGAAGAAAAGCCGAAGGCAACCGGTTCGGGCGAAGCCGCCTGGGCTGAAAACCGTCGCGCCGACATCGTCTATCAGTAATCCTTAAGGTTGGGCTGATTGACAGCGGGGCGGGTGCAGTGCAGACTGCAACCGCCCCGTTTTTTCATTTGGAACACCGGTTTAGAAAGAGTACGACATGATTAAATTGTCCCCTTCCCGTCTTGCCTGCCTGATGCTGGCCCTCTGGCTGCCGCTGCAGGCATCCGCCGGCATCCTGGACGACGATGAAGCGCGCCGCGCCATCCTCGACCTGCGTGCGAAAGTCGATGCGATCACGCGCGACCTGACTACCCGCCTCGACGCCAAATCGGACAAGACCGCCACGCTCGACATCCTGAACCAGCACGAGCAGACCCTGGCCGAGATTGCCAAGCTGCGCGGCCAGATCGAAGTGCTGGCCAACGAAGTGGCCAAGGCGCAGAACGGCCAGCGCACCCTGTACGCCGATCTCGACGCCCGCATCAAGAAGCTCGAGCCGCGCGCCGAGACGATCGACGGCGAAACGGCGCAAGTGCTGCCGTCCGAAAAGCAGGCCTACGACGCCGCGATGGCGACCTTCACCGCGCGCGACTACAAGAGCGCCGCCGCCGCCCTGCAAGAGTTCGTCAAGCGCTACCCGGAATCGGCCTACGCCGCCAACGCCCAGTACTGGCTCGGCAACGCCTACTACGCCCAGCGCGACTACAAGAATGCGATCGCCGCCCAGGAAGTCGTCACCACGACCTACGCCAGCAGCGCCAAGGCGCCGGACGCGATGCTCAACATCGCCACCAGCTACGCCGAGCTCAAGGACAAGGTCAAGGCCAAGAAGACCTTGCAAACCCTGGTCTCGAAGTTCCCGGATTCGCAAGCCGCGCAATCGGCCAAGGACCGCCTGGCCGCCCTGAAATAAGGTTTCCTAGCAACATTCGGAGCCCGCACGTTTGACAGCACGACGCCGGCCCCCTATAATCTTGCTTCTTCGGGTCGTTAGCTCAGCTGGTAGAGCAGCGGACTTTTAATCCGTTGGTCGCAGGTTCGAATCCCGCACGGCCTACCACGAATTTGTAGTATCAGATCAAGGCGTTACGAGCAATCGTGACGCCTTTTTTTGTGTCCGCGGCAGTCCGCTCTTTTACCTACTGTTCCGTACTTGACGCGCAGCAGGCCGTCGACTACGGCCGCGTGACACGCCATGTGCGCCGGCGCCAGGTGCGCGTACCGCCGCACCATCGCCGCCGACTTCCAACCGCCCATTTCCCGCAGGTCGTACAAAGGGGTGCCGTTCTGGATCAGCCAGCTGGCCCAGGAGTGTCGCAGGTCGTGCCAACGGAAGTCGGCAATTCCTGCGCGCTTGAGGGCATTGCGCTAAGCCTTCGTGTTCACGTACCTGACGGGTTTGCCTTCATACGTGAAGACGCGCTCCGGATGTTTCCCACTCTGGCACTTTAATACCTCTATTGCCAGGTCGCACAGCGACACATGAATGGCCTCGCCGCCCTTTGCGTCGTCAGCTGCGATCCAGGCTGTAGACATTCATTTTGCAGAGGTTTGTACTGATCTCGAGCGCCAGCCTGCGCTGATCATCAGCGACCACCTGGGCCATCTCCCCAGATACCGGCGACAAGGATTGCACTCGCTCCAGCTGCTGTAGCACCTCCTGTCTGATCTGCCAACACAGCGTGCACGGATCTTGCCAGTGCCGCCGTACCTCGGTGGTCCCGAGCGCCGGCGTCCACGCGTCGATCGCGCCCTGGTTGCTGAACTGGATCCGTTAGGCCGTCCGGAAAGCGTCGTCACCCAGCTGCACTCCAAGTGCTGGCCCAATATCGATAACTGTGTGCGGCGGGGGCAGGCGTCGGCTGACCGCATTCCCGGCAACACCGCTCTCCCCAACCACCTGCCCGTGTCGTCGCAACTTGTTCTGCATGCAAGGCCCACGTGATTATCGATTCACGAAGAAGACACCCCAGAAAACTTTAGACATGGCGCAGGGAAACCTATTGATCCTGATCAATTTCCGCAAAGCGACACCGGGGTAATGTGACCGCTGAACTTTTTTCTGGCACCACAGCGATGCTGCGCAGCCATCAGAGGCAGTCAGTGGGCGAAAGCCGTGTAATCGCGACAGGAGCGCGTTATCAGCGTTCAGCGGCGTATCTAAACACAGCCGGTCATGCGGCTCGGCTTTCCGTTCGAGGAGCGGCGAGTAGGTAGATTTCACGTCAGCCACTTCAATCACCTTGAGTTCAACCATACCCAGATCAACTGATGAACAACTACGATGACTGACCTGCAAGCACTGCTGAAAGCCCACCAAACCACCCGCCTCCTGCGCCTGTCGTTCCCAATGGACGACGCCCCGCAAGCCAAGCTGATGGTGAACCGGTTCGAAGGCACGGAATACCTGTCGCGCGACTTCGAATTCAAGGTGGAACTCTTGAGCGACGACGCCCGGATAGAGCTTGAGGCAATGCACGGCAAGTTGCTGTGCATCTCGCTCGTACAGGCTGACGGCAGCCTGCGTCCCTTCACCGGTTATGTGGCGTCGTTCAAGCTGGTCAAAACGGATGGCGGCGTGGCCTTCTATGAAGCCGTCTTGAAGCCATGGCTGGCGTACACGCGCCTGCGCCGGAACAACCGATTGTTCCATGCGCGAAGCCTGCGCGAGCAGGCGGAGACGATCTTCGCCGGCTACGGCGCCCTGCCCGCATGGGAATGGGAAGTCGCTGGCGAACAGCCGCAGCTTACGATGGCCACGCAATGGGACGAGACCGATCACAACTACCTGTGCCGGCGCTGGGAAGCGGCAGGCTACAGCTATTGGTACGAACACAGCGGCGAAGGCCACACGCTCAAGGTCTGCGACGACACCCGCGCTGCGGCGCCGATCAGTGGGCCGTCGCCCGGCATCCGCTTCCACCGCGAAGGTGGCGCAGCCGAAGAGGACGCGATCGGCGAATGGAGCCCGCTGCGCCAGTGGGCGTCCGGGCAAGCGGCGGTGAGCGGCTTCGACTTCAAGAATCCGCGCCCGATGCATGCGGATACCGTCACCATCAACCAGCAGGGCGATACTCCGCAGATGGAGGTGCACAGCTATGAGGGTCATTACGGATTCAAGCACCAGTCCGGCGCCTACCAACTTGCGCGGTTGCGCATGGAAGAAATCGAAGCCCGCGGCAAGCTGTACGAAGCACAAGGCAACAACCGACGCGTCGCGGCAGGCAGATGGTTCAGGCTGTGTGAGCATTTCAGCGAAAGCGAAGGCAACGAATTCCTGATCCTTGAAGTGCATCACGAAGCCAGCAACAATTACCTGCAAGGCAAGAACGCGCTCGCCGAGTACAAGAACCGCCTGCTCTGCCAGGGCAAGGCCTTGCCTTGGCGGCCGGGACGCGGCTTCAACAGCACGGACACCAAACTGCTGGCACTGCAGACCGCCACCGTGGTCGGCTTGGGCGGCCAGGGCAGCCTGAACGTGGACCAGTACGGGCGCATCCAGGTCAAGTTTCACTGGGACCGGGACGAAAGCGGTAGCTGCTGGGTACGGGTAAGCAGCAACTGGGCCGGCGGCGAGAAGGGTTTGGCCAGCCATCCGCGGGTCGGATCGGAAGTAATCGTGCAATGGCTCGACGGCAATCCCGACCATCCGATCGTGACCGGCTCGGTGTACAACCAGAGCTATATGCCACCTTGGAAGCTGCCCGAGCAGCGCGCGCTCATGGGGCTCAGAAGCCGGGAGCTGAGCGCCGAGGGCGGCAACACGCCAGGCGGACGCAGCAACCACCTGGTACTGGACGACACACAGGGGCAGATCCAGGCGCAGCTCAAGAGCGACCATCTCGCCAGCCAGCTCAGCCTCGGCCATATCAGGCGCATCGAAGACAATGCCGGACGCAAAGACGCGCGCGGCCAGGGCTTCGAGCTGCGCACCGACGGCATTGGTGCGGTGCGCGCGCAGCAGGGCCTGCTGCTCAGCACCGAAGGACGGCCGAACGCCCGCGCCCATATCACCGACATGGCGGAGACGCTGGCGCGCATGGCCCAGGGCAAGGAGTTGCACGACAGCCTGTCGCAGGTCGCGCAACAGGCGCAGGCGCACCAGTCGGGCGACCAGGACCAGGTCGTTGCCGCGCTGCAGGCGCAGGTGGACGCCATCAAAGGCCAAGGGGGTACACCGGCACAAGGCGAATTCCCGGAATTCCAGGCTCCCCACCTGCTTCTAGCCAGCCCCGCCGGCATCGAAACGAGCACGCAGGGTTCCACCCACCTGATGAGCGTGGAGCACACCGCCCTGAGCAGCGGCGGCCATATCAGCCTGAGCGCGGGCAAGAGCCTGCTCGTCAGTGTCAAGGAAGCGGTGCGCATGTTTGCCTACAAGGCCGGCATGAAGCTGGTGGCGGCCAGCGCCGACATCGACATCACCGCCTTGAAGGACAGCATCAACATCCTGGCCAAGCTCAACATCACCCATACCGCCAACCGGATCACGATCACGGCAAAGGAAGAGGTGGTGATCAACGGCGGCACCAGTTTCAGCCGCTGGAACGCATCGGGGATCGTCCATGGCACCAGCGGCAACTGGGTCCAACACGCGGCGCACCACAGTTTCGACCCCGCCAAGAGCGAAGGTACGCCGAGCTTGCCGCAACCTGTTCAGCTGGCGCCGGGGCAGCTCGACCTGTATCACCAGTACGTGAATCCGGAAGGCGGCAAGAAGCGAGGGATCAGGCAAGGCGACTACACCGTTGTCGACGCCGAAGGAAGTATCCATAAGGGGACGCTCGATGGCGACGGCTTTGCCAGCGTGGCCGGCCTGCCTATGGGAATGGCCACCGTCAGCTACGGCAAGGACCCGCGCGATCCGTGGGATGAAGACAGCTATTTCGGGTCAGGAACCGACTGGCCGACAGTGGCGCTGTCCGAGGTCAGCGCCACAGCGGCGGCAACGTCGGACCGGCCAGCACCGGCGCCTAAGGCGCAGAACCCCGGACTGCTCGCCGGTGCCAAAGCTGCGCCAGGCAGCCTCAATGGCGCAGCTGCCAAGTTAGGGACGATTGCGCAAGCCGCGCAGCAAGCGGCAAGCGCGGTGCAGTCGCTGCCAAAAGGAGGCGGCGCGCAAGCACTGCTGGCCGCTTCAGGACCGGCGGCCCTGGCCACCGTTGCGGGCAAGCTCGCAGGCGGTGCGACGGCCGGCGCGTCAAGTGCGGGCAAGCCTGCCTCCGCCGTCGCGTCGATCGTCGGTCTGCCCGGAGCGCTGCCGCGCATCGGCGCTGAAGCAGCGCCCTCGATACCGAAAAAATCCGTCATATAAAAGCCATCATGACCGAACCCACGCAGGCCCCGTCCAAGCCCGCCGAGCGCGCGCCGGAAGTCGCAGTCGCCCCGCTCAACACCATAGACCAGCAAGACGTCGGCGCCGGCGCCGCCGCCTTCGACAAATGGCTGCGCAAGATCAGCTACGACTACGTCACGCTGGAGCGCCTGAGCACTGTGGCCGGCAGCCTGCCGGTGATCGGCAACATCATGGCGCTGATCGATGCCATCATGGACATCGTAGAGATAATCCAGAAGGGCCTCGCCAAGGGTGCCAAGGAAATCGATTTCCTGCTATGGGTGAGCCTGGGCATCAACCTGATCGGCGTGATCCCGGTGCCGCCAGCGATGAGCGCGGCGCGCATGAGCCTGCGGCCGGCGCTGCACCTGGTCCGGCAAAAGCTGGCGTTGGGCGTCAAGGATCTCGGCAGCGCGCTGATCGAGGTGCTGGTCGTGCACCTCAACGCCAGGCTGGCCGGCGAGATCGACACCTTCGTCGACAGCGCGATGGGCAAGCTGGCCGGAATCCTTGACGAATGCGCCACTACTGCCGACGGCATTGCCGACGATCTGATCAAGGTCCTCAAGCGCTGCATCGGCAAGGAACCGCTGTTCGACGTGGCCTCCCCGGCCGAAGTGGAGGACAAGCTGCATGACCCAAAAGCGCAAAGCAGCTGGCGCCGCATGCTGGGCGCCCTCGGCCGGCAGTACAAGAAGAGCGCGAACTACGTGGTCGCTGCGGCAGCCAGCCAGCTGCCGCAGCGTGCAGTGGTGGGCGTAGACAACCTCATCGGCCACCTGACCGCCTTCAAGCCGGCGTTTCGCGGCAAGCTCGCCGCCCTGGCCGACGAGCAGAAGCAGATGAGCATACGGTGGATACTGATGCGGCTGCGCGACGCGGTCGTCAAGCACAAGCGGCGGCATCCGGCGATGGTCCCATCAAGCAAGGGTGCGGACCACAAGAAGAACAACCCCGGCCACGAACTGGGCGCAACGAGCCGGCAAAGCCCGGCCAAGGGCGACGCCAATGCCTGCAAGCTGTGCCCCGCAAAAGGCGGCACCGCGCACTCGATCAGTTTCGCCACCGGCGCCGAAACCTTCACCCACCTTGACTTTGTACTGGATGCGCCGCTCCCCATCGGATGGAGCCGCACCTACCGCAGCCAGCTAATCGCCTATGACCGCGGCAATCTCGGTGCGCGCTGGCTCACCCCGTACAGCACGCGCATCGACGTTGTCGGCCAAGGCAAACCGGCCGCCCTGCTCTATCACGCTGCCGACGGCCGCAGCCACCGCTATCCGTACCTTGGCATCGGCCAGCGTCACCACGACCCGGTCGAACAAATCACGCTCGCCCGCATCAGCGCCACCCTGCTCACGCTCGACTTCGGCAAACCACTACCCAAAGGCGAGCCCAGCCCTTGGCGCGAAACCTATGAACTGGTCGACACCGTGCGCGCCAAGGTGCTTGAGCTGGGCAAGGAGCATTTCCGGCTGATCGCGCTGCATGCCCGCGACGGCGCCGCCCTTGGCCTGCGCTACGACCACGTCGTCGCCACTGGTCCCTACGCCGGCGAGGAGGTGCTCAGCGACATCATCAGCAAGCAGGGCGAGACCATCGTCGCTCATGCCGGCACCCGGATCGACCTTGATAGCGGCCGCATCCTAGCGCTGTGGGAAATCAAGGACGGCAAGCTGCTGCGCCAGCTCGCCGCCTATGGCTATGACGACGACGGCGACCTGATCCGCGCCCAGGACGAAAACGGCGCGGCCTGGCAGTACCAGTACGACCGCCACCTCGTTACCCGCTACCTTGATCGCACCGGGCGCGGCATGAACCTCGCCTACGACACCAGCATCGACAGCGGCCTTCACGCCAAAGCGATCCGCGAGTGGCTTGATGACGGCAGCGACGACACCCGGCTCGAGTGGGACAAGAACATCCGCCTGACCTACGTCCTTGATGCGCTTGGCCACGAGACCCGCTACTACTACGACATTGCCGGCTACACCTACCGCATCGTGTATCCGGACGGGGGCGAGGAGTGGCTCTTCCGCGACGATGCCAAGAACGTCGTCCGCCACATCCACGCCGACGGCAGCAGCGAGCATCACCGTTACGACGACCACGGCAACCTGCTCACGCACACGCGCGCCGACGGTAGCCAGGTCCACTTCGAGTATGACAGCCAGCACCGTGTCACCGGCATCCGCGACGGCGAAGGCGGTGCTTGGCGGCGCGACTACAATATGCAGGGCTACCTGGTCGAGGAAACCGACCCGCGCGGCAACAAGACCGAATACGCGTACGACAAGGCAGGCCGGCCGATCGAAGTCACCGACGCCAAAGGCGGCGTCAAGAAGCTCACCTACACCCCCGACGGCCAGCTCGCCAGCTACACCGACTGTTCCGGGCACAGCAGCCGGTGGGTATACGACGACCGCAAGCGCCTAGTCAAGAGCATCGACGCCGCCGGCAACGCCACCCGCTACCGCTACACGCAGCTCAGCGCCGAAACGCTGGCGCAAGCGCACAGCGAAGGCCTTGAGAACGGCAACCATCCCGGCCAGCTTGAAACCGTCATCCACCCCGACGGCAGCGAAGAGCAGTTTCGCCACGACGCCGAAGGCCGGCTGCTGGCTCACACCGACGCACTCGCGCGCACCACCGCCTACCGCTACACTGCGGCCGGACTGATCGCGAAGCGCACGGATGCGCTCGGACAAAGCCTGCGATACCAGTGGGATGCGCTCGGTCGCCTGTCCGCGCTGGAAAATGAAAACGGTAGCGTCTATCGCTTCCAGTACGACCCGGTCGGGCGCTTGCTGCAGGAACAGGGCTTCGACGGCAAGGCCACCCTATACCGCTACGACGAAGCCAGCGGCGTGCTGGCGGAAACCATCGAAGCCGGCGTGACTACCCGGATCGACTTCGACTCTATGGGCCGGCTCGTGCAACGTCGGGCCGCAGCCCCCGGCCTACCGGAGCAAATCGAAACCTTCGCCTACAACGCTAACGGCCAGCTGGCCGAAGCGAAGAACGAGCACGCCAGGCTGCAATGGTTCTACGACCCCGCCGGCAACCTGGTGCGCGAGCACCAGCACTACCAGGGGCCGTTCCACCTTGAGAAGCGCACCGCGGTCTGGCACCACCACCACGACGAACTCAACCAGCGCACCGGCACCACTCGCCCCGACGGCCACCGCATCGACTGGCTGACCTACGGCGCCGGCCACGTGCATGGCCTCCTGCTCGACGGGCAAGAGCTCGTTTCTTTCGAGCGCGACGCGCTGTACCAGGAAACCAGCCGCACCCAGGCCAACGGCTTGCTGCAAACAATGAAGTACGACCCGCTTGGCCGCCTGACCGAACAGCAGCTCGGCGCCGTCGCACAGGGCAACCGGGCGCCCAGCTATCACGACAACCACCAATCCCGCCTCGGCGCCCAGGTCGGCATGCACGCCGCGATCCTTCGGCGTTATCGTTACGACCCATCCGGCCAACTGACCAGCTTCGAAGACAGCCGGCGCGGCCGCGTCGAATACCGCTACGACCCGGTCGGACGGCTGCTGGCGGCAAACAGCGCATTGGGCCATGAAACCTTCGCCTTCGATCCGGCCGGCAACATCCAGGCAGCCGATAGCGCGCAGCAGGAGCCGATTACCCGCCGCGCCCCGCTGCCGAAGCTGCTGGACAACCTGCTCAAGGAATATGCCGGCGTCCGCTACCGCTACGACGAACGCGGCAACGTCGTGGAACGTACCCAGGACGGCCTTCGGTCCGGGTACGAATGGGATGCGTTCAACCGATTGAGCCGCGCCACGACCTGGCATGGCGTCACCACCTTTGCCTACGATCCGCTCGGACGGCGCATTGCCAAGCACAGCGGGACGATGGAAGGCGCAGGCTTCCGGGAGTCGAGCCGGACCATGTACGCCTGGGACGGAGACACGCTAGCGCTGGAGAGCAGCGTGCACCGGGGCCATGCGGCGACTGAACGAACGGTGCACTATGTGTACGAGCGCGGCAGCTTCGTGCCGCTGGTACAGGCCACCCAAAGCCGGGCGCTTCGACTGGCGCCCACCACGGATGTGAAAGCGCTGATGGCGGGCAACGACGGAAAGTATGACATTGCGCTCGATCCGCTATGGAACGGTGAGTACGAGAAGGAAGCTGAACCGTTTGGTAAGCATGAGATCGCCTTCTACCAATGCGATCATCTGGGCACGCCGCAGGAGTTGACGGATTGCGAGGGCAAGGTCGCATGGTCGGCGCGGTACAAGGCGTGGGGGCAAGCAAAGGAAGCGATCAGCGAGGCTGCGTACAGGGCCGGGATGCGCAATCCGATCCGGTTTCAGGGGCAGTACCTTGATGATGAGACGGGGCTGCATTACAACCGGCATCGGTATTACGATCCCGATACGGCGCGGTATCTGACGCAAGACCCGATTGGGTTGGCGGGTGGATTCAATTTGTACCGCTACGTTGGGAACCCAGTTAATCTAATCGATCCGGTTGGGCTTTCTTGTAAACTGCCAAACTTGGCAAAGCGGCCTCTTGCACTTCCTGCTCCTACAGCATCGAATCCTTGGATGCCGAATACTCCTATGGAATCAGCTCCTGCTCCAGCGGGCGGATTAGAGGTTCAAATGGCAATGGCGTCTGGGCAAACTCGACCAGGTGGATGGGCGACACAAGACCACATTCCCGATGTGGCCTATGTACGAAAAAATTTAGCTGTGACACCACAATTCAAACCTGAAGTGTCGCATGTACAAACATTTCACATTCCTGAAGGAGTGCAACTTCAGCATGGAATGGTTGGACCTCAGACTCATGGCTGCGCAGCTTATCCCGGCGGAGGCACCCAAGTACAGATTCTGAATTATGCGGACCGTGCCAAACTCATTCCCATTGGAGCACCAAGACGTATTGAATAACAGAGATAGGCAATGACTAAATTACAGAACTTCAGACATATCGAAATTGACCCGAGCTACGACAAAATACTAAACCCGAAGCGATTAACGGTGAGGGAACTACTCCCAGTTGGGGCATCATGGGAACACAATGGACAAAAATATGAAGTGGTGAAACCATGGGGAGTTCTCGCAGTGCCGCTAAACGATTTCCGCAGCATTGCCATTGTGGAGGGGCCATTTGAAACCGGACAAAAAAATCATGCTTACGTCATGAATGCGGAAGGAAGCGTTCGATTTGAAATAAAAAAGCCAAGCGAATTAAGCACTTCGTCATTTTCCGACGTTTATTATGTTTCCGGCGAGCTATGTTTTTTCTTATCGGGGTCATCAGGCGACTTTCGATTATCAATAAATGAAATTGACGGCACGATTTTCAAAATCAATCCGAGCCGATAATCGTGTCGTCAGTTGTATCTCCAAGTTTGTTATTATCTATTACATGCTATTGAAGAATCAGCTAACGAAAAATATTGAGGCGCGGTGACTCAAGAGCGTCACCATATACGGTGAATCGCTTTTGAGGGGGTACGGATCCCCGGACTTTGTGCTGTATCAGAACAGCATCGAAAAATGGGATGCGCCAAATCACCAAGAAGACGTGACTTCCGCCGAAAAGGAGCAGCTGATTCAGTTCCTAAAGGAAGAGTTCTCCAGAAGAAAAATGTTCTTGGAGATTGAATAGCCAGTCATATAAAGCTACATCCACACCATGAGCGTTAACGGTCGAGCATCCCTAGGGAAGCACTGATTTAATCGGCGATGTCTCGCCGGCAGCGAGCTGAGCTGGCACAATGGCGTATCGCATTCTTACACCTACATGATGAAGCAAACGAGCTTTTCCGACGTCGAGTTCGCCAGC